>Ga0272444_10000070_pt1 | contig 136437 bp, 132 predicted proteins | sample SSMForm13_FD_201033 | JGI IMG/M metagenome (GOLD analysis project Ga0272444, IMG submission 201033) | Marine sediment archaeal communities from Little Sippewissett salt marsh, Falmouth, MA, United States - SSM-Form-13 | ecosystem: Environmental > Aquatic > Marine > Wetlands > Sediment ...
CCTGCCCGCCCGCAGCCCTCGCCGGCACGGGCGCTGTCCGGCAAGGTCGCCAAGGCCTTCGGCGGCAATGCCGCACCGGCGGCCTCCGATGACGACTGGGAAGAATTCTAGAACCCGGCTACGACCGCACGGAAACCGTCAGTTTTACGATGAACGGGAGCATAATTCACGACAAGCCAGCTTTTTTAACCCGCGACAACCGACGCTCGGGTAGTGCAAGCCTCAACCGGCCCTTTGAGGCTTTCATTCTCTACGGTTGAAATTATCGGTCTATATAGTCTAGCGAGACGAAACTTTTTTACGGGGTAAGTCAAATCTTACACATTCCGTTAAGAAACGCCGCGTAGTTTTTTGACTATGCGATGAACGACGCATGCCTGCCGTTCAGTAATTCTGTCGGGAGGAGGGGCATTAAGCCCCGTTCAATTAAAAAGTTTGATGCGACTGCAATACCGTTCACCGGCGATGGTAATCCCGTGCCGGAATGAGAGCGCATGACATCGCAACAACGCGGGTGGGCAAATCCGCGTAGCGGGACAATTCCTCAATAAAAGGGCCTTCACCATGACTGCAACCGCTATGAAAGATGCCTGCGAAGAGCAGGACATTTCAGGCCGCCTTTCCTTTCTCGGGATCGACGACGCAAATCGTGAAAACATCCGCAAAGCAAAATCCATCGTCGAGCGCGAGCTGCCTATCGCTCTGGACCGATTCTACGAAACCGTAAAAAAGACGCCGGAAACGCGGAAATTCTTCTCCTCCGACGACCACATGCGCGGCGCAAAAAATGCGCAGATCGGCCACTGGGGTTCCATCACCACCGGTGACTTCGATGAGAATTACGTCAGCCGTGTGCGCAAAATCGGTTCGGTACACGCCAGGATCGGGCTGGAGCCGCGCTGGTATATCGGCGGCTACGGCCAGATTATCGAGCAGCTCGTTCAAGGCGTTATGAAGGACTACTGGCCGGCAGGTGGCGTTTTTTCCAAGAAGGGCCGCTCCCCGGATGAGGCAACCGGCATACTCGTCAGCCTGCTCAAAGCAGTGATGCTCGACATGGACCTGTCGATCTCCGTCTATATGGAACAGGCTGAGGAAGCCAAGAAAAAGGCACAGGAAGAAGCCATTGCCGCCGAGCGCAAGATGGTCGTGGACGTTTTCGGCAAGGCTATGGAGCGGATTGCCGCCAAGGATCTTTCCTACCGTGTCAATGACGACCTGCCGGAAGCCTATGCGACACTGAAGCAAGACTTCAACAACGCGCTGGCGCAGCTCGCCGAAACCATTGACAGCATCGGCGGCTCCGCGGAAACGATCCATTCGGGTTCGGACGAGATCAAGGCCGCGGCGGACGACCTGTCCAAGCGGGCCGAACAGCAGGCAGCCTCCGTCGAGGAAACCGCCGCCGCTGTCGAGGAGATCACCGCCGCCGTCAAATCCTCCGCCGAGCGCGCCGAGGAAGCCGGCCAGCTGGTCGGACGAACCCGCAAGAACGCCGAGCAGTCGGGCGACGTCGTGCGCAAGGCCGTCGAGGCGATGGACCGCATCTCCAAGTCCTCCGACGACATTTCGCGCATCATCGGCGTGATCGACGAGATCGCCTTCCAGACCAACCTGCTGGCACTGAATGCCGGTGTCGAGGCCGCGCGCGCCGGCGATGCTGGCAAGGGCTTCGCCGTCGTCGCACAGGAAGTGCGCGAACTGGCGCAGCGTTCCGCCGAGGCGGCCAAGGAGATCAAGGGACTGATCACCACCTCGGGCGAAGAGGTCAAGAACGGCGTGTCGCTGGTCGACGAAACCGGCAAGGCGCTCGAGACCATCGTCACCGAGGTCCAGGAGATCGCGACCAATGTCGAGGCGATCATCGAATCGGCACGCGAACAGTCCACCGGACTGGAGGAAATCAACGTCTCGGTTTCAACCATCGACAAGGGCACGCAGCAGAACGCGGCGATGTCCGAGGAACTGACGGCGAGCAGCCACTCGCTCGGTCAGGAAGTCGGCACCATCAACGGCATGCTGCGCGAGTTCCGCACCGGCATGTCGCAGACGATCCAGGCGCCGAAGGCGGTGACCGCCGAGGCCCCTGCCCGCCCGCAGCCCTCGCCGGCACGGGCGCTGTCCGGCAAGGTCGCCAAGGCCTTCGGCGGCAATGCCGCACCGGCGGCCTCCGATGACGACTGGGAAGAATTCTGAGACCGGACCGACCTAACAAATCGGTCAGGAAAGCAATCCAAAAGCCCTCCGCATCATGCGGAGGGCTTTTTCTTTGCGCTGACTCCTAGCGATTTCAACGCCTTGTCCGCTTTTCCAGTTCGGCGAGTATCTCGTCTGTGTTTTCCCCGCGCGCGGGACTCGGCGCCGGCGCCCAGGCTTTCTCTCCCGCGAAGCGAGGTGCGGGAGCCGCCTGAAGAGCTGGCGCCTCGCCATGCCAGATATTGCGCGATGCGATGTGCGGATCATTCGCGGCCTCAGCCGGATCGAGTACCGGCGCGACGCAGGCATCCGATCCACGGAACAGGTCCGCCCAGTGAGAACGGGGCTTTGCCGCGAAAGCGGCCGCCAGCTGTTGCGTGAGCAGCGGCCATGCGGTGGCGTCGAACTGATCGGCAAAGGCCTTGTCTCCGGCTAGCCCCATCCGGTCGAGGAACTCGGCGTAGAATCTCGGCTCGAGGCACTGCACCGAAACGAAGCCGCCATCGGCCGCTCGATAGGTCCGGCACCAGTGCGGCCCGTCAAGCAGGCTACTGCCGCGCTCGATCGACAAGAAGCCGGCTGCCGACAATCCCATGAACAGGTTCATCATGTGTGCGGAACCATCGACGATCGCCGCGTCGACAACCGTCCCCTCGCCTGTCGCCCGCGCACGCAAAATGCCGGACAGCATGCCGATAACGAGATAGAGCGCGCCGCCTCCGATATCTCCGACGAGCGTAGGCGGCGTCAGCGGCGCGTCGCCCGGCGCCGAGGCGTACCAGAGCGCACCGGAGGTGGCGATGTAATTCAGGTCGTGGCCGGCAAGATGCGCCTTCGGTCCGGTCTGGCCCCATCCGGTCATGCGGCCATAGACAAGCGCCGGATTGCCGGCGCGGCAATCGTCGGGTCCAAGCCCGAGCCGTTCCATGACACCCGGACGGAAACCCTCGATCAAACCGTCGGCCGTGGTGATCAAGGCCCGCGCAGTATCCACATCGGCCGGATCCTTCAGGTCGAGGGCGATGGAGCGTTTGCCTCGATCGAGAGGATTACCGTCGCCAAAACCGGGAGCAGCCGGTCCGCCCTTGCGGTGGATGGTAATCACATCGGCCCCGAGATCGGCAAGCAGCATGGCCGCGAAAGGACCCGGTCCCAGCGCTTCGATCTCGACTATTCTTACGCCTTCGAGCATGCGTCCTCCCGCCGCTTTCACTTCGCGATCCCGTATAGGGGCAAATAGCCCGGGCGTCACCGGCGGGCGCCGTAAACACGATTTGGTTTGAAGACCACGAGACTGCTTCACCACGTGCCCGGTCCGGAAAAGGCGACTTCGTAATGAATCAATTACTTGCCGAAGGCGCATATAGCGGATACGGAATATGTCAGAGTGGGAGGGGGTGACGCGCGCGCAATGACCAAAAGCGATTTGAGCCGGTTCTCGAAGATTGTCGACGCGATTTATGACTGCGCGTTCGATCCCGAAAAGTGGAACGCGGTGCTGCCGCAGATCGCCGAGTACACGGAATCCGACTGTATCGCGCTCGATTTCATGGACCTTTCCCGCAATCAGCCCGTCGGCGCGTTTTCATACGGCTTCGGCAAGGATTACCGGGAGTCTCTCGTCGCCAAATATGCGCAGGTCTGGGTGTTGCAGTCGGGCATGCTCAATTGGGAAGTCGGCCGGCCCATGCACTTGCCGGACATTCTGCCGGAAGAGGAATTCCTGAACGGCGCCTTCTATCGCGAATGGTGCGCACCGCAGCGCAATCGGGACTATGTCGGCATGATCGCATTTCGCGACTCGACGCGCTTTGTGAAGACGACAAACGCCCGTTTCGAGGAAAACGGCCCCTTTTCGCCCGAGGCACTCGATCGTTTTCGGCTGCTTGCGCCGCATATCTGCCGCTCTGTCTCGATTTCGGATGCATTCCGGCTGGAACGGGTGCGCACCGGGATGTTCGAGACCATGCTCGACAATCTGACGACCGGCGTCTACCTGCTCAACGAGGACGGGCATGTGGAGTACATGAACCCGGCCGCGGAGGCGCAGATTTCCGATTCACCCCTTCTCGGCCTCGAGCACGGCTCGCTTCGCATCGCCGACAGGATAGCCGACCGCAAGCTGAAGGCAGCGCTCGCTGCAACCGGCAAGGGCGAAGACCGGGAAGCCGTGGCCACCGAGTTTTTTGCCATCGGCGATGGCGATCAGGCAGGATTTATCGCGACCGTACTGCCGCTGACACGCATACCGGACGGAAAAACGCTGCAGACAGGCAATTCGTCTGTTGCCATTTTCCTGCGGGATCCCGTGAAGCGGCCGGTCTTCGCCGTCGAGGCTTTCGCCGATTTCTACAAGCTGACGCCCGGTGAGGCCAGGGTGGCCGCAGTGCTTGGCCAGGGCGGCAATCTCGGCGCGGCCTGCGACATTCTCGGCATCACGTTGCCGACGGCAAAAACGCACTTGCAACGGATATTCGAAAAGACGGGCGTTTCGAGGCAATCGGAACTCGTCGCGGTGATGGCAGCGATCACCCACTAAGAGTGAACAGATCGTTCGAAATTTTTTTCCAAATGGTCATACGTTTGTATGATGCATAGTCGCAGCGGATCACCTTTTTGGAGGATGCGCGACATTATCGCGACGAATCGACGGCGCCCCGAATCCTTTTCCACGGGGTGACGTTTGCCAGCCCGACCGCCCGCCGATGCCAAACAGTGGGCGGTCGGGTTTTTCGTTCCAAAGCGCATTGAAAGCCCGCCATGGAGGGGCTGCGATGCAGCAAGGACAATGGTGGCTGCTTGTTTACCGGACTTCCGTATCCAGCCAGATCGTCACCGGGCCGTCATTGACCAGCGCAACCTGCATGTCGGCGCCGAAGACGCCGTTGGCGACGGTGACGCCATGGCCCCTCACCTGCTCCGAGAAATGTTCGTAGAGCCGCTTTCCCTCGTCCGGCGCGGCGGCGGTGGAAAATCCCGGCCGGTTGCCCTTGGTCTCGGCAGCGAGCGTGAATTGGCTAACGACCAGCGCGGACCCGCCGATATCGAGAAGCGAGCGGTTCATTCGATCCTGATCGTCGCGGAAGATGCGCAGATTGACGACCTTGCGGGCGAGCCATTCGGATTGCGCTTCCGCGTCCCCCTGCATGGCGCAGACGAGGACCAGCAGACCCTCGCCGATTTCGCCGGTCATCTTGCCATCGACGGTGACGCTGGCCTCGGAGACGCGTTGGACGAGTGCGCGCAACGCTCTGCGCCTATCCGTTCAGCGCGGCCCACACCTTCTGCGGTGTGGCAGGCATGTCGATGTGACCGATGCCTCTGGCGCGCCAGAGAGCGTCGACGACCGCGTTCATCACCGCTGGCGTCGCGCCGATGGTCGCCGCCTCGCCGGCGCCCTTGATGCCGAGCGCGTTGGTAGTCGACGGCACATTGCGCGTCTCGAACTCGAAGAACGGGAAATAGTCGGCGCGCGGCATGTTGTAGTCCATGAAGGTCGCGGTCAGCAGCTGGCCGGACTCGTCATAGACGGCGTCCTCATGGAGCGCCTGGCCGATGCCCTGCACCACCCCGCCATGCACCTGGCCGAGAAGCAACAGCGGATTCACCGTCAGTCCGTAATCGTCGACGATTGAAAAGCTCATAACCTCGGTGACACCGGTATCGGGATCGATCTCGACTTCGCAGATGTGGCAGCCGTTCGGATAGGTCGCCTCGTCCTGCTTGAACTCGCCGGTCGCCTTCAGATCTTCCGGATCGGGCGCGTTCCTTGCGATGTCGGCAAAGGAAATCTTGCGGTCGGTGCCGGCGACGACCGCCTCGCCGTCGATCAACTCGATGTCGTCGGCGGAGGCTTCCAGTTCGTCGGCGGCGAGCTTGCGGATCTTCTTCGCCATTTCCTCGCCGGCATAATAGGCGGAGACGCCGCCGAGCGGGATCGAGCGCGAGCCGCCCGTGCCGCCGCCCGTCGGGATGCGGTCGGTGTCGCCCTGGATCACCGTAACCTTGTCGATATCGAGGCCGAGCGTCTCGGCAACGAACTGCGCATAGGCCGTGGCGTGGCCCTGTCCGTTCGACTGGGTGCCGATATCGACAGTGAAGGTGCCGTCGTCGAGCAGCTGCACATAGGCCGGCTCTGAGCCAGCGAAGGCGCAGGCCTCGATATAGTAGGACATGCCGATGCCGCGGATCTTGCCGTTGGCTTTCGACTGATCCAGCCGTTTTTCGAAACCCGCCCAGTCGGCCTTCTTCATCGACTGGCCCATGCAGGCCTCGAACTCGCCGACATCGTACACCCGACCGCCCTGCGTGGTGTAGGGCATCTGTTCCGGCCGGATGAAATTGCGGCGGCGGATCTCATCGCGGCCGATTCCAAGGTCGCGTGCACAGGCATCGGCCAGTTTCTCGATGAGGAACGCGGCCTCGGGACGCCCGGCGCCGCGATAGGCATCAACCGGCGCGGTGTTGGTGAAGACACCGGTGAGATGGAAATCGAGTACCGGAATGTCGTAAACGCCGGTCGCCATTGCCGCGCCGAACCACGGGATGGCGACGCCGAACTGGTGAGTATAGGCCCCCATGTCCGCGATCAGCCTGATGCGCAGCGCCAGGAATTTTCCGTTCTCGTCCATCGCCATCTCGGCATGGACGGTGTTGTCGCGGCCATGCGCATCGACAAGGAAGTGCTCCGTGCGCTCGCCGACCCAGCGCACCGGATGGCCGACACGTTTCGCCGCTTCGAGCACCAGCGGGTATTCGCGGTAGACGAAGCCCTTCGGGCCAAAACCACCGCCGACATCCGGCGTAATGACATGCAGGTCGATATCGCCGCCGAACACGCCGTCGCGGATGATGTTGCGCTGGCCGTGCACGCCCTGCGAACCACAGGTCAGCGTGAAGCGGTTGGCCTCGGCGTCGTATTCGCCGATCGCGGCACGCGTCTCCATGTAATTGGCGACGAGGCGGTTCTGGATGAAGTCGATCTTCGTGACGTGGGCGGCGCTGGCGAAAACCTCGTCGGCTTTCGCTTCGTCGCCATGGGTGTTGATATAGGCGGTGTTGGAACCGGCCTCCGGCCAGACCAGCGGCGCGTCATCCTCCAGCGCTTCGGTCATCGAGGTGACCGCATCTTCAGAATCGAAGCCGATCTCGATCAGTTCGGCTGCGTCCTTGGCCTGATCGAGTGTGTCCGCGACGACGAATGCGATTGCGTCGCCGACATGGCGCACCCGTTCCCTTGCGAGCACGGGGATCGGCCGGTACGGCGCCTTCTTGCCATCCGGGCCCGGGCGCATGCCCATGGCGGTCAAGGTGCCAAGATGGGTGATGTCGTCGGCGGTGAGGATCAGCCGGACGCCGGGCGCTGCTTTCGCGTCGTCGAGCGAGCCGATCGTGAAGGTCCCATTGGCGATCGGCGACCGGACGACATAGCCTTCCAGCATGCCCGGCTTGCGGATGTCGGAGGTGTAGCGGCCCTTGCCGCGCAGAAAGGCATCGTCCTCCTTGCGGCGTAGCGAAGCCCCGATAAGCGATTTTGCGCCGAATTTGGGTGGAGCGACATTCATCTTGATTTCAATCCCCTGATCCGCCATGTCGGACGTTAGGCCGTTGCTGGACCGCCCGGCTTTGTATTTGCGAACATATGCGATGCGGCCCCAATGTCGAGTGTTTCGGCCGCCATGTATACACATTTAGCCTCCGCTTCCCGCGGCTGAAGATTCCGCCACACAGGAAAGAACCATGCGCACCGAAACCGGAACCGTCATTCGCCTCGAAGACTACCGGCCGAGCGATTACCTGATCGAAACCACCGATCTGGTCTTCACGCTGGAACCGGAAGCGACAGTGGTCCGCGCAAAACTCTCGGTTCGCCGCCGCCAAGGCGTTGCCGCCGATGCGCCGCTGGCGCTCGACGGAGACGAGCTGTCGCTCGCAGGCGTCAAGGTGAATGGCGAGACGCTCGCCGAAAACGGTTACACCGCTTCTCCTGAAAAGCTGGTGATCGGAGAGTTGCCGGCGGACGACACGTTCACGGTCGAAATCGAGACACGGCTCGACCCCTCGGCAAACAAGCAGTTGATGGGTCTCTATCGCTCCAGCGGCACCTACTGCACGCAATGCGAGGCGGAAGGTTTCCGCCGCATAACATATTTCCTCGATCGGCCGGACATCCTGTCCGTATATACGGTCCGGATTGAAGCGCGCACCGAGGATGCCCCGCTTCTCCTGTCGAACGGCAACAAGATCGAGGCGGGCCGCCTCGACAATGGCTGGCATTATGCCGTTTGGCACGATCCCTTCCCCAAGCCGTCCTACCTGTTCGCGCTGGTCGCGGGCAATCTCGGCGTGGTGCGCGACACGTTCACGACCATGTCTGGCCGCGAGGTCGCACTGGAAATCTATGTCGAACACGGCAAGGAACCGCGCGCGGCCTATGCAATGGACGCGCTGAAACGCTCGATGAAGTGGGACGAGGAAGCGTTCGGTCGCGAATACGATCTCGACGTTTTCATGATCGTCGCCGTTTCCGACTTCAACATGGGCGCGATGGAGAACAAAGGCCTCAATGTCTTCAACGACAAGTATGTGTTGGCCGACGAACGCACCGCGACCGACGCGGACTACGCCAATATCGAGGCGATCATCGCGCATGAATATTTTCACAACTGGACCGGCAACCGGATCACCTGCCGCGACTGGTTCCAGCTCTGCCTGAAGGAAGGGCTGACGGTCTTCCGCGATCACGAATTCTCCGCCGACATGCGTTCGCGCACGGTCAAGCGCATCGCCGAGGTCAAACTCCTGAAGGCGCACCAGTTCCCGGAAGACGCCGGTCCGCTGGCACACCCGGTACGGCCGCGGCGCTATTCGGAGATCAACAACTTCTACACGGCGACGGTGTACGAAAAGGGATCGGAAGTGGTGCGGATGATCCGCACGATCCTCGGCGAAGACGGTTTTCGAAGGGGTCTCGATCTCTATTTCGACCGGCACGACGGCGAAGCGGCGACGATCGAGCAGTTCGTCAAGGCGTTCGAGGACGCGACCGGTGCCGACCTGGCCCAATTCTCGCTGTGGTACGAGCAGCCGGGCACGCCGAACCTGATCGCCGCTACCCGGTACGACGCGGCGGAAAAACGCTTCACGCTGACGATCGAGCAACGGCTCAAGCCACCGATCGATGGCGCGCCGCATGCGCCGATGCATATTCCGGTGAAATTCGGGCTGGTCTCTTCCGGCTCGGGCGATCTCGAATGGTCGAGCGTTTCCGGCGCAGTGGTGACCGGCGACGTGATCCATTTGCGTGAGGCGAAACACACTATCGTCTTCGAAGGAATCCGCGAACGCCCGGTAGCCTCGCTGCTGCGCGGATTCTCCGCGCCGGTGACGATCTACCCGGAGCCCGATGATGCCGACCTCGCCTTCCTGGCACGCAACGACCCTGACGAGTACGGCCGCTGGCAGGCGCTGTCGGCGCTGATCGTGCGTCAGATGAAACAGGCGGTGGCGAAGGCCGCCGACACGCGCGGCGATGTCTTCGACGAGGCGACTTGCGAAATCTTCACCAACATCGCCGCCGACGAGACCTACGAGCATGCCTATCGCGCGCTCTGCCTGACATTACCGGGCGAGAACGACATCGCCCGCGAAATCGGCAACGACATCGATCCGGATGCGATCCACGCCGTCCACCGCGCCGCATCGCGCCAGCTCGGCAAATATGGCGAGCTGGTGTTTGCGCGGCTGTTCCATGGACTGGAGCCGAACGGCGCCTATTCGCCGGATGCGTCCAGCGCCGGCCGGCGTTCCCTGCGCAACATCGCCCTCGCCTATCTTTGCCATGCGACAGGCGACATGGCGCCGGCGGCGAAAATGTTCGCCGAAGCCGACAACATGACCGACCGGGCGCATGCGCTGGGCCTGCTTGCGCATCTGGCGCCGCTGGTCGACGAGACGCTCGACGCGCTGAAGACATTCCAGACCGAATTCCGCAACGAACCTATCGTCATGGACAAGTGGTTCATGATCCAGGCGACCGCGCCGGGCGCGAAAACGCTCGACACCGTCAAGACGCTGACCGGCCAGCCGGGCTTTTCCTGGGACAACCCGAACCGTGTGCGCGCGCTGATCGGCGCATTCTCGACCGGCAACCCGACCGGCTTCAACCGCACCGACGGCGAAGGTTACGAGTTCCTGTGCCAATCGATCGGACGGCTGGACGGGGCCAATCCGCAGGTCGCCGCGCGGCTGCTGACCGCGATGCGCTCGTGGAAAAACCTGGAACCGGGCCGCCGCGAGAAGGCGCGTGCCGCGATGGCCGCGCTTGCAGCACGGCCGCATTTGTCACGCGACGTGCGCGATATTCTCGACCGGACGCTGGCCTAGCCCTCGCCGGAATCCGGCATCTGCGGCAGCAGCCAGTCGCGGAACAGCCGGATCTTGCGCGCGTTACGCCGCGCCTCGGGATAGACGAGCAGCCAATCCACTCCCACGTCGCATGCAAGATCGAACGGCTGGATGAGCGATCCCCGGCGCACTGCATCCTCGTAGAAGAACGGCGTCAGGATCGCCACGCCCTGCCCCACGATCGCCCGGTTAGCCTCGAGCACCTGCGCGCCCATTCGCGCTTCCGGCTTGTGTTCGATCTCAGGCTCCGGCAGGCCGGCAGCCTCAAACCAGATCTTCCACCACGTATCGTTCGGATCGATAATCGGCAATTTCAGTAGGTCTGCCGGTTCGTTCACTCCGCCGATTGTCTCCGCAAGCGCCGGACTGAGCATCGGCGTACCGGTGCCATGTATGAGCAAGTGGCTGCGCAGATTCGGTTCGACATCCGGTCGCACGACAACCGCCACGTCGGTGTCGTCCTCACCGAACTCCCGTCCCCGGTTGTAGGGGATCAGGCGCACGGCCAGTGACGGATTCTGCATCTGGAATTCGCCGATATGCGGGCCGAGCCAGTTGGTGGCGAATGTCGTGTTGCACGAAATCACAAGCGTATCGTCTGCCCGCTCGGAAACCATCGCGACCGCATCGCGCAGGGTATCGAAAGCCTCCGACGCACGACCGGCGAGATGGGCGCCTGCGTCAGTGAGTTGCACTTTGCGCGGTTTACGCAGGAACAGGGAAACACCAAGCCGCTCCTCCAGCAGCCTTACCTGATAGCTGACGGCAGCCTGTGTCATGCCCAGTTCGTGCGCCGCCTTGGTGAAACTCAAATGGCGGGCGGCGGCTTCGAACGCCCTCAGAGCGGCCAGAGGGGGAAGATTCTGCGTCGTATGCATAAGTTCTCCTTATGCCAATCTCGGCATATTCTATTGGATACACAAGCTCTTTTCCATCAGACTCCCCGCATCTGACTAATCCGAGGGACATGACCATGACTGCGTTTCCACGCGGCAGCGGCCGCTTGCGCGCCTTTTTCAGCCGTATCGCTCGCATCCTGCGGGGCTTCCGCCGACCGGTTGGGCGGCACGGTCCGATTATCGATAAACGCGACATACCCGACAGCCTCAGACGCGATATCGGCTTGTGCGACACCCTCGATCGCGGGCGCGGCAGCAATTCCGCGGCAGGCCGCAATTCGCGGAGGACGACGCCGGAAAGAGAAAACGACTGGCAGCGTCATCTCGACAGGCCGATACTCCCGCCGGTCTGACAAAAATTGCCGCTAAGGCAGAATTTGCACTTTTAAAGAAAAAATTTACCGCCAGACGGGTGGACAGCCCGAATCAGTTTTGATTCATTATGGATGATTCGGGCGTTTCGTATCCGGATCATGTTTCACAACAAGCAGTTTATAAATGGCCCTGGGGCTGGGCCTTAACGGTCGCGATTTGCGCCGAGGGGATAGTTTTGTCTGTTGCGGGGTTCGAAAATACGACATCGGCAGCCATGACGGGCCACGCCCGTTTTCTGGCCGGTCCCGCCTACACCAGACTGGTCGCGATGGAGCCGGTCCTCAAGCGGTCGATCCCGGTGCTGATCATGGTCTTTCTCGGCGTGGTGTTTCTTGCCCGCGCCATGGCGCTTATGACCGACCGCGCCGAGCTGGAGCATAACGGCCGGCTCTATATGTCGCTGATTTCGGAGACGGCAAAGACCGCGCTTGAAACGGCGCGCAGGGATGGCTTCGCGCCGGAGACAGGTGCGCAATACGAGCAGTTGCTGTTCCGTGCCCTGCCCGAGGAATCCACCTATAGCGGGCGTTTCCTGGTCGTCACCGATACGGACGGAACCGTGATTGGCCTGCGCGGCTCGCGGCATGACCTCGTCGGCTCGAACCTGCAGGCGCAACTCACCGGCGCGCAGGCGCTGTTCCTGTTCGGCGCCACTGCCGGCGTGCAGCCGGTTGTGCTCGATGGCGTGCCGCATCTGGCGGCGGCGGTCAAAACCGGCGACAACAACGCCATTATCGCCGTGCTGCAGTCGCAACGCGATCTGTTCGCCCCCTGGCGCAAGCGGCTGTCGCTCAATGTGACGCTGTTCGTCGCCTCCTCCTCTCTGCTGATCATCCTGCTTTACGCCTATTTCGGCCAAGCGGCACGCGCGCAGGAAGCCGACGAGACTTATTGCGAGACGCAAAAACGTGTCGACCTCGCGCTGACACGCGGCCATTGCGGGCTGTGGGACTGGGATCTCGCGCGCGGGCGCATCTACTGGTCGCGCTCGATGTTCGACATGCTGGGCTACCGGGCCTGTGACGACATCCTCTCCTTCGGCGAAGTGCGCCAGCTGATCCACCCGGAAGACATCGACCTGTTCGATCTCGCCAAGCGCGCCGCCGCGCAGGAAATCAACCGCGTCGATCAGTTGTTCCGCATGCGCCATGCCGACGGGCACTATCGCTGGATGCGCATTCGCACCGAACTGGTCGAAAAAGGATCGACCGGCGTGCACCTGATCGGCATCGCCGTCGATGTGACCGAGCAGACCCGACTGGCGGCCGAAAATGCGCTTGCCAACGAGAACCTTCGCGCCGCCATCGAGAGCACAACGGAATCCTTCGCCCTTTGGGATGCGGAAGACCGGCTGGTGATGTGCAACACGAAGTTTCAGGAATATAACGGCCTGCCCGCCGATAGCGTCATTACCGGCACGCCGCGTACCGCGCTCAACGCGATGATGCGCACGCCGGTCAGCGAAAAGCGCATCCCCTCCCCGAAGACCCGCAATGACGCGCAGACCTTCGAGCGCCAGATTGCGGACGGGCGCTGGTTGCAGGTCAACGAGCGGCGCACCTCGAGCGGCGGCATGATCTCTGTCGGCACCGACATCACGCAGTTGAAGCTGCACCAGGAACGGCTGATAGAAAGCGAGCGCCGGCTGATGGCGACGATCCACGACCTGTCGCTGGCCCGCAAGGCGTCGCAGCAAAAAGCCGGCGAACTGGAGGATCTGAACGCGAAATACCTTGAAGCGCGCGACAAGGCGGAAGCCGCCAACAGGGCGAAATCGGGCTTTCTCGCCAACATGTCGCACGAGTTGCGCACGCCGCTTAACGCGATCATCGGCTTCTCGGAGATCCTGCAGTCGGGCATGTTCGGCCCGCTCGGATCGGACCGTTACGAGGAGTATGCCTCCGACATCCACGCCTCCGGCACCTTCCTGCTCGGTGTCATCAATGACATCCTCGACATGTCGAAAATCGAGGCCGGCCGGGTGGAGCTGGAGCGCGAAAAACTCGACCTGGCGCCGCTGATCGACGAAACGCTGCAGATGGTCTCAATCCAGGCGGAAGAGAAGAATATCAGCGTCGAGCAGTCGATCGACGACACGATGCGCATCTTCGCCGACCGCCGCGCGATGAAACAGGTCACGCTCAACCTGCTGTCCAACGCGGTGAAATTCACCGGCGAAGGCGGTCGCATCCGCATTCGCGCCAAGACTGTGCGCGGCGCCGTTCAGGTTTCGATCGAGGATAGCGGCTGCGGCATCCCGCCGTCGGCGCTGAAAAGGCTCGGCAGGCCGTTCGAGCAGGTTCAGAACCAGCTGACGCGCGACCATTCCGGCTCCGGCCTCGGGCTGGCGATCGCCAAGTCGCTGACCGAATTGCACGGCGGTTCGCTGAAGATCCGTTCCAAGCCCAAAGTCGGCACCATCGTCGCGGTGCGCATTCCCTGCAATGGCGAACCGATGAAGATAGCGACGGCGGAAACGGAAAACGGGCCGGAAGATCCGGCCCGTCCAGAGGAGACCACACCGGAAAGCGGCGCGGCTTAGTTGCGGCCCCAGCCGCCCTTGCGGTGATGCCCCGGGCCGCGGCCTTCGCCGCGGTCGCCATGGCCTTGACCGCGCATGCCGCGCAGTTCGTCCTGTTCGATCGCGCCCGAGCCATCGATATCCATCCGCGCGAACATCTGATTGCGGCGATTTTCCAGTTCGGCGAGCGAGACCTGGCCGTCATTATCGGCATCGAAGCGCTCGATCATGCGCTCTGCACGGCGACGCAGCATTTCGCGTTCCAGCTGGGCGGCCAGTTCGTCGGCATTGATATTGCCGTCGCCGTCCGCATCGGCATCGGTGAAGGAGAGCGGTGACATGGCCGCGAATTCCTCCAGCGTCACCGTGCCGGAATTATCCTTGTCGGCGCGCTGGAACATCAGGTTCGGACCTTCGCCGCGCGGGCCCATTCCGCCGCGCATCTTCTGTGCATGGTGGTAGCCTTCGCCGTCACGGCGCATCGCGCCCCGCTGGCCATCATCGGCGTAAGCGGAAGCGATAGCGGTTGCCGAGACAGCGGCGCCTGCCAGAAGTACAATGATTTTTGAACTGATTTTCATATCGGTCGTCCTTTGCATCGTTCGTCACCCCGATGCGACAACATCCCGTTCCGCGCTTCCCTCACGGTTCGGCAAGTGGATTCCCAAGCAAGGAGCGGAAGATTTCCGCGACTTCCTCTTCGGTCTCCACCAGGTGCGCCTGCATGGTTTCCAGATCGGGAAACCCGCCAGTAGCACACAGACGATCGATCAGTCCCTTCGGCGCGGTATCCGGATCGAAACCCTTCTCCGTGCACAGGCGGACCATCTGCATGATCGCCGAGTACTCCGAAAACGCCCTGGCGAGTATCTCTTTCCGGTTTTCGCCAAGCCGGGCATCGCCGGATGATGCAAAGATATGCGCTGCGTCTCGACGGTTCAAATTACCATTTGGTAAGCCGGACAGAACCAAGAATTGCGCAATGAAATCAATGTCCATCAGCCCGCCGGCGGCGAGTTTGATATCCCACGGGCCGCTGGCCGGCTTTTCCTTGAGAAGGCGGCGACGCATGGAAACGATGTCGTCCTTCAGCTTGGCCTCGTCGCGCGGCAGGGCGAGGATTTCCTGCAGTTCGGCTTCTGTCTTCTCGCGCAGGCCCGTATCGCCGGCGACGGTGCGGGCGCGGCACAGCGCCTGATGCTCCCACGTCCACGCCTCGTTGCGCTGATATTTCGAAAAACCGCGAAACGACGTGGCAAGCGGTCCCTTATTGCCCGAAGGGCGCAGGCGGAAATCGACCTCGTACAATATGCCTTCCGCCGTCGGCGCGGTCAGGGCGGCCATCAGACGTTGCGTCAGGCGCATGAAATACATGGATGCGGCCAACGGTTTCGGCCCGTCGCTTTCATCGGCCTCGTCGCCGACTTCGTAGAGCAGGATCAGATCGAGATCGCTGCCCGCCGTCATCTCGCGCGACCCGAGGCGGCCAAGCCCGATCAGGCAGACTTGCGCACCTTCGATCACGCCATGCTTTTCCGCCAGTTCTTCGCGTGCGGCTTCCAGCGCATATTCGATGATCAGGTCGGCGAGATCGGCAAGGGCACGCCCGGCCTCCATCGCCTCGATATTGCCGGTGAGCAGTCGCACGCCTATCAGGAAGCGCTGTTCTGCGGCGAAGATCCGCAACCGGTCGAGCGTCTCCTCATAAGCGCGCGCCTCGCCCAGAAAGTCCTCCAGCCGGGTGCGCTGCTCCTCCTTGCCGGGAGCGCCGGAAAAAAACGCCGGATCGAGCATGCCGTCGAAAACGAGCGGCTTGGCGGTAATAATGGCGCCCAGGCGCGGCGCAGACGACAGGATCAGCGCCAGTAGGTCGATCAGGCGCGGATTGGACTGCAGCATGGAGAAGACCTGGATGCCAGCCGGCAGGCCGGAGAGGAAGCGGTCAAAGCCCATGACGGCCTCGTCGGCGTGGCCGCTTTCGCCAAATGTCTTGAGCAGCAGCGGCGTGATCTCGGTCAGCCGGGCACGGGCGCGTTCGGACATCAACGCGCGGTAACGGCCCATATGCCACTGGCTGACGACCCGCCAGATATCGTTCGGCCGCTTGTAGCCCAGACGCGACAGAGTCTCGACCGTACCGGGATCCGGCTCGTCGCCCGTGAAGGCCAGATTGCCCTCGTCGCCCAGTCCTTCCTCGTGTTCGAACAGAGCGGCGTAATGCGTCTCGACGGCGCGCAGCGTTTCCAGCAAATCCGTGCGGAAAGACGCTTCACCCTCGAAGCCCAACAGGCGTGCGACCTGGTCGATGCCCGCCGCATCGGCAGGCAGCTTGTGGGTTTGTTCGTCGCCAATCATCTGGATGGCGTGCTCGACGCGGCGCAGGAAGCAATAGCATCGCGTCAGCGTCTCGGCGGCGTCCTGTTCGATCGAGCCGTGGTCGGCCAGCGCGTGCAGCATGGCTATGGTCCCGCGGCCACGCAGTTCCGGCACCCTGCCCCCGAAAATCAGTTGCTGGGTCTGGACGAAGAACTCGATCTCGCGGATGCCGCCGCGCCCGAGCTTCACATTGTGCCCCTCGATGGCGATCGAGCCATGACCCTTGTGCGCATGGATCTGGCGCTTGATGGAGTGAACATCGGCAATCGAGGCGTAGTCGAGATGTTTGCGCCAGACGAAGGGACGCATCTCGTAGAGAAAGCGGTTGCCCGCCTCGATATCGCCTGCCCCCGGCTTCGCCTTGATCATGGCGGCACGTTCCCAGTTCTGGCCGCGCGCCTCGTAGTAGACGAGCGCTGCCTCGACGGGAATCGCCAGCGGTGTGGAGCCGGGATCGGGGCGCAGGCGCAGATCGGTGCGGAAGACATAGCCGTCGCCCGTGCGCTCCTGCATCACGCGGACAAGACGGCGCGTCATGCGTCCCATGGTCTCGCCGATCATATAGCGGTCGGGCCAGGACAGCCCGGGCGGATCGGGATCGAACAGCACGATCAGGTCGATATCGGAGGAATAATTCAGCTCATGCGCGCCGAGCTTGCCCATGGAAAGGAAGAACCACCCCGAGCCCTTTTCCGGTTCGGACGGGTCGGCAAGCGTCAGCTTGCCGTTGTTGTGGGCGTCGTGCAAAATCCAGGCCGCCGCCGCGCCGAGCGAGGTCTCGGCGAAGCGCGACAGCCAACCGGTCGTCTCTTCGACGGTGAAAGCACCGGCCAGGTCGGCAAGCGCGATCAGCAGATGCAGCGCCGCCTTCTCGCGGCGCAGCGCCGTCATCAATGCCGCTTCGGACTCGGCGAAGTCGCCGCCCCGGCGCATCGCTTCGGTCCGGGCGAGGATCGCGTCGAGCTTCGCCGACACCGGCTCGTCGAACAGGCTTTCCAGCAAGGCGGGCTGGCGCTCGATCTGGTGCGACAGGAAATGGGACAGCGCCATCACCGACATCAGAAAACCGGCAAGCGGGCCGTCCTCTTCCGCCAACGCCTTCAGGCGCGCAGCGCCAGCCTTTTCGGCAGCCGCTATCAGCGTCGTGCGTGCCTTTTCGACGGCTCCCGGATCTGCGGCATGCAGCGTCCGTGCCGATTTGCCGAACCAAAGCGTGCCGTCTTCCGCCATGTCTCCTCCACGAAATCGCGAGTCCGTTCGGCGGTTTGCTCAAAGAAGCCGCGAAACAGATTCAACCTGCCACCCTTCGTCTAAGGCTTTGCGGCGGGGAAAGACAAGACGACTTTCAGACCGGGATTGGCGTCCTGGAGCGACAGCTCGCCGCCATGAAGGCCCATGATCGCCGAAACAAGGCTCAATCCGAGACCCGATCCCGGCTTGGTGCGGCTTTCGTCGAGGCGAACGAACCGGCCCTTCACGCGCTCCTTGTCGACGTCGGGCACGCCCGGCCCCTCGTCGGTTACGGCCAGCCGTATTGTACCGGCATCGGCACCGCGGGACGCCGTGAGGGCGATTTTTCCATCCGGTTTCGCACCGTATTTGATGGCGTTGTCGATCAGGTTGGTGATCGCCTGTCCAATCAGCTCGCGCTTGCCCGCGATCGGCAGCGGTCCCTCGACCTCGTTGATCAGCACCATGCCGGCATCCTCGACCAGCGGCTCGTAAAGTTCGGCAACCTCGGAGGCGATCACCGCCAGGTCGAGCTCGTCGAGTTTCTGCTTGGAAAAGCCGGCCTCGACACGGCTGATCAGCAGCAGGGCATTGAACACCTTGATGAGCTGGTCGGCCTCGCCGATCATGTCTTCCAGCACGACGCGGTAGTCGGTCGCCTTCGGATCGCCTGCCAGCGCGGCTTCGGCGCGGTTGCGCAGCCGGGTCAGCGGCGTCTTCAGATCGTGGGCGATGGAATCGGAGACGTCGCGAAGCCCGTCATTCAGCTTGGAGATCTTCCCGATCATGGTGTTGAGGCTTTCCGACAGGCGGTCGAACTCGTCATTGGCGCCGGAAACGGGCAGACGGCCGGTGAGGTCGCCGGCGACAATGCGGGCACTCGCCTCGGAAACGCGGTCGATGCGCTGCAAGGCGCGTCTGCCGACGAAGAACCAGATCAGGAAACCGCCGGCGGCCATGAAGGCGAGCGCGGTGATCAGCGCCCTTCGAACGATTTCGCGGAAACGCTGCGGCTCGCCGAGATCGCGGCCGACGAGGATGCGCATGCCGCTGTCGACGACGATCACCTGGGCGAGCGCGCGAGGCGCCTCCTCCGGGTCTTCTATGACATCGACATCATCTCCGAAGCGCGCATAGACGAACGGCCGCTCGGTCCAGCCTTCGCGGTCGAGCACGCCGGGTTCCAGCGCGATGACGTTGCCGGAGAGGATGCGGCCGGAATTGTCGGCGATCATGTAGAGATTGGCGCCGGGGCGGCGCGAACGGCGGTCGATCTCGCGCACCAGCACACGCAAACCGTTGCGCTGATAGACGACGCCGAGGTCACGCACCTCCTCGGTGACGGCGTTGCGGGTTTCGGTCACGATGAGGCGCGCCGCCGACCCGGTCATGTAGTAGACAAGGAACACCGCGCAGACAGAAAACAGGATGAGGTAGAGCGCCGAGAGACGCGCCGCCGTGGTGTTGAGTACAGAGAAAAGCCGTTTCATCGCACCCGGTCAGTCGCGCATCATGTAGCCGGCGCCGCGAACCGTGTGCAGAAGCGGCCTGTCAAAACCCTTCTCGATCTTCGACCGCAGGCGCGAGATATGCACGTCGATGACGTTGGTCTGCGGATCGAAATGGTAGTCCCAGACATTTTCCAACAGCATCGTGCGGGTGACGACCTGGCCGGCATGGCGCATCAGATATTCGAGCAGGCGATATTCGCGCGGCTGCAGCAGGATCGACTGGTCGCCGCGCTTTACCTCGTGCGACAGCCGGTTGAGCACCAGATCGCCGACCTGGTAGCGCGTCTCCTGCTCCGCGCCGTTCTGGCGGCGCAGCAGCACCTCGAGACGGGCCAGCAGTTCGGAAAAGGCATAGGGCTTGGTGAGATAGTCATCGCCGCCGGCGCGCAATCCGGTCACGCGATCATCGACCTCGCCCAAAGCGGAAAGCACCAGTGCGGGCGTCATGTCATCCTTGGCGCGCAACGCGGAGATGACGGAAAGGCCGTCACGCTTGGGCAGCATACGGTCGACGACCAGCGCATCGTAGATACCGGAGTCGGCCATCATGTAACCGTCATCGCCATTATGGGCGACATCGGCGCTATGGCCTGCTTCCTCCATCGCCTTCTTCAGATAGGCGGCGGCCTCGATATCGTCTTCGATGATTAGGACTTTCATGGGAAACGCTTATCGCCCGGCAAAACGCGAAAGGAAAGCCATCGGGCAAGAGGAGGATTGGCGGCGGCAGATCGAGGGGGAAGTTCTGCCGCCGCCGGCATTGTCTGCCCGGGGGGTGACATGGTTTGTCCGGACAGGCAACGGGGACAGGTATCAGCCGCGGTCGATCGGCATGGCCACGAAGCGGGAGGTGTCGTCACGCTCCAGCAGCAATAGAGCTGCCTTGCGACCGGATTCGGCAACCGTGTCGAGCGCGTCCTCGATGTCCGACGCCGAGCCGACGGCTTCGTTGTTCACCTCGACCACCTTGTCGCCGGCGCGAATGCCCGCTTCGGCGGCAGCGCTATCCGGATCGATGCCGGTCACCACAACGCCTTCGCCATCCTCGGCCGGAGCGACCGTCAGGCCGAAATCGGCCAGCGCGGTTTCCGGAGACTCGTCCGGCATGGTCTCGGCCGAAGCCATCTTGTCGGCACCCGGCAGTTCACCGAGTTCGATATCGACCGTACGTTCCTCGCCGCGGCGCAGATAGCTAATCTCGACCTTGGTGCCCGGATCGATACCGGCGATGACACGGGCCAGTTCACGCGGATCGGAGACTTCCTTGCCGTTGACAGCCGTGATGATATCGCCCGAGCGGATGCCGGCTTTCTGCGCGGGAGCGCCTTCCTGCGGATCGGCGACCAAGGCGCCGCTGGCTTCGTCGACGCCGAGCGACTCGGCGATTTCCGGCGTTACCGGCTGGATGGAAACACCGAGCCAGCCGCGCTCGACCGTGCCGTCATCCATCAATTCTGCGACGACATCCTTGGCCACGGACGCGGGCACCGCGAAGGCGATGCCGACATTGCCGCCGGACGGGGAGAAGATCGCCGTGTTCACCCCGACAACCTCGCCGTTGAGATTGAAGGTCGGCCCACCGGAGTTGCCGCGGTTCACCGCCGCGTCGATCTGGATGAAATCATCGTAAGGGCCGGCGCCAATGTCGCGGCCCCGGGCCGAGACGATGCCGGCGGTCACCGTGCCGCCGAGACCGAACGGGTTGCCGACGGCAACCACCCAGTCGCCAACTCGCACCTGCTTGTCGTCCGCGAATGCGACATAGGTGAACTCGCGCTCTTCCTCGACCTTCAGCACGGCGAGATCGGTGCGCGGATCGGCCCCGACGAGCTTGGCGTCAAGCTCCGTGCCGTCGTCCATGACAACCGTGAACTCTGTGCCGCCGTCGACCACGTGATTGTTGGTGACCAGGAAACCGTCCTCGGAGATGAAGAAGCCGGAGCCCTGCGAGATCGGCCGGGCGCGGCGCGGACGCTGCGAGCGGCGGTCGTTGAAGCCATCGGGACCGCGGAATTGCGGCCCGAACTCGTCAAAGAACTTGCGCAGCGGATGGTCGCGCGGGAGATCCTCGAAGCCTCGGCCGCCAAACGGGCCGAAGTCGGAAGAAGCCGGTTGAATGTCGGTCTTCACCCGGACCGACACAACGGCGGGCGAGACCTGTTCGATAATGTCAGCGAAACCGGGTGCATTTGCCGGGGTCTCGATACGGACGGCTTCGGCATTTGCCGGTGCGGTGATCGCGCCGGAGACTCCGGCAACACCGACGCCAAGAACCGTCGATGCGACAAGTGCCGCGGCCAGCTTGTTGACGAAAGTTTTCCGGGAACTCGATTGGGGGGTCGTCATCTGTGCATGTCCTCAGGATTGAAGTTTGCGAGCCGGCGTTACCCCGGCCTTGAGGACAGATATAGGAAAGCAAAAATTACACGCCGCTTTCCGCTACATGAACTTTTCGTAAGGTTTGGCGCATGCAGCGCCCTACCCCGCCTTGTTCTCGATGACGGTCACGACCTTGGAATTGCCCTCCAAAGTCTTGTGCACCGGGCACTTGTTGGCGATCTGCTCGAGCTTATCCGCCAGCTCCGGCGCAACCTCGCCCGCTATGGAAATGTGACGTTCGAAGCGGTCGATCTTGCCCCCGTTCGACCGTTCCTCTTCGCTGCATTCGGCGCAATCGGAGGCGTGCACCTTGGCGTGGCTGACATCGACGGTCACCGCGCCAAGCGGCAGCTTCTTGAAATCGGCATACATGCGCAGCGTCATCGCCGTGCAGGCGCCAAGCGCAGCGCCCAGCAAATCGTAGGGCGACGGACCGGAGTCGGTGCCGCCGACCGAGACAGGCTCGTCGGCGAAAAAGCGGTGGATGCCCGCCTGCACCGTGTTCTGGAACTTCGACTGGCGGGTCTCGGAAACGCGGATATTCTCGATCGGCTTGTCGCCCTGCGGCTCGTCCTTCGGCAGGAAGCGGTGCGCCCAGCCAGCGATCACCGAAGCGGCAAAGTCGGCGTCTTCCGGGCGGGTCAGCAGATGATCGGCATGATCGAGCGAGACGTAGCTCTTGGGATGGCGGGCCGCCATGAAGATGCGTTCCGCATTGTCGATGCCGACTACCTCGTCCAGGGGCGAGTGCATGATGAGAAGCGAGGCCTTCAGCTTCGGAAGGCGGTCGAGCAGATTGGTGGAACGGGCGGATTCGACAAAGGCCTTGCCGATACGGAATTTGCGGCCGGCAAGCGTGACCTCGGCCTCGCCTTCCCGTTCGATCGTGTCGATATCCGCATGGAAACTGCGCAACACATGCTCGGTATCCGCCGGCGCGCCGATGGTGACGACGCCCTTGACCTCGGGAATATCGTGCGCGGCCGCCAACACCGCGGCACCGCCCAGAGAATGACCGATCAGCAGTACCGGCGCCTCGAAATGGGCGCGCATGTAGTCGGCGGCGGCGACAAGATCGGCGACATTGGAGCGGAAGGAAGTATTGGCGAATTCGCCCTCGGAGGAGCCGAGGCCGGTGAAGTCGAAACGCAGCACGGCAATGCCCAGACGCGACAGGTTGGCGGCGATGCGCCGGGCAGCGACGATGTCCTTGGTGCAGGTGAAGCAGTGGGCGAACAGCGCACAGCCGCGCAACATGCCGTCCGGGAGGTCCAGCCTCGCCGCCAGTGTCTCGCCCGTAGCGGATGGAAATTCCAGCTTTTCAGTCGCCATGACCGCCTCTTGTCTCGTAACCGAATTCGAGCGCAGGCTAGCGGCTGTCGTCGTCACCGTCAGCCAACATTTCGGTGATGCGTTCCTGTTCTTCCGGCGTCAGCTTGTCGACAGGCGCGGCGCGGCTGCGCATGCGGTAAAGGAAGATGATGGCGATGCCGCCCAGCGCCAGGCCGATCAGCGGCGTGCCCCACAGCAGCATGTTGCGCACCGACATGCGCGGCTGCAACAGCACGAATTCGCCGTAGCGCGAAACGACGAAGTTCATCACTTCCTCGTTCGTGTCGCCGTCGACAATGCGCTCCCGCACGATAACGCGCAAATCGCGGGCAAGTTCGGCGTCGGAATCGTCGATCGACTGGTTCTGGCAGACAAGGCAGCGCAGTTTGGCGGAAATGTCACGGGCTCGCTGCTCCAGCGCCGGATCGTCCAGCATCTCATCCGGATTGACGGCGAAAGCGCCCGTGGCGGCAAGGAGCAGGAGCGCGAACGCTGCGAGAATGCGTTTCATGACTGCCCCTATTCTGCCGCGGCAAGCGCTTCGCGGCGCTTCGCAGACGGCTTCGGCGCGCCGATACGCAACCGGCGGTCGGAGAGCGAGAACAGACCGCCAAACATCATCAGAACCGGGCCGAGCCAGATCAGCGTCACCTGCGGCTTCCACCACAAGCGCACCACGATCTGGTTGGTCCCTTCGACGGGATCGCCGAGCGCGACGTAGATCTGGGAAAAGCCGGTCGTGTGGATTCCGGCCTCGGTCGTCGGCATGCCGCGCGCGGTATAGAGCCGCTTGGCCGGCGAAATCGTCGCCACATGCGCGCCGGCGCGCGTGACGGTGAAGGTCGCGACATCCTCGGTATAGTTCGGCCCCTGGCGTGCGGACGCGCCATCGAAGGCGACGGAATAGCCCGATAACTCGGTCGTATCACCCGGCGCCATGCGCAGCACGTGCTCTTCCTGGAAGGCCGAGACCGAGACGATGCCGAGAACGGTAACGCCAAGCCCGGCATGGGCGAGCGCGGTGCCCCAGACCGAGCGTGGCAGGCCGCCCAGGCGCGCCATCGCTTTCGAGAATCCGGCTTTCGGCAGGCCGGATTTCTGCCAGACATCGGCGAAGGAGCCGAACAGCAGCCAGAAGCCGACGGCAACGCCGAAGGCTGCAAGCAGCGGCAGGCCGTCGGCCAACCACAGCGTGGCGAGACCGGCGATCAGTGCGATACCGGCAAAGACATAGAGGCGCTGCAGGGCGGCAAAGATGTCACCGCGCTTCCAGGCAAGCAGCGGCCCGAACGGCACCGCAATGAGAAGCGGAATCATCAGCGGGACGAAGGTGGCGTCGAAATAAGGCGCGCCGACGGAGATCTTCTCGCCGGTCAACGCCTCGACGGCGAGCGGATAGAGCGTCCCGACGAACACGGTGGCCGTCGCTGTCGTCAGGATCAAATTGTTGAGCACCAGCCCGCCCTCGCGCGAGATCGGATGGAACATGCCGCCGTTGGACAGCGTCGAGGAGCGCAACGCGAACAGGAACAGTGCGCCGCCGATGAAGAAGATGAGAATGCCGAGGATGACGACGCCACGCGTCGGATCGGACGCGAAGGCGTGCACCGAGGTCAAAACCCCGGAGCGCACCAGGAAAGTGCCGAGCAGCGACAGCGAGAAGGTCAGGATCGCCAGCAGTATGGTCCACACCTTCAGCGCCTCGCGCTTTTCCATCACCAGTGCGGAGTGCAGAAGCGCCGTGCCGGCAAGCCACGGCATGAAGGAGGCGTTTTCGACCGGGTCCCAGAACCACCAGCCGCCCCAGCCGAGCTCGTAATAGGCCCAGTAGGAGCCCATGGCGATGCCGGCGGTCAGAAATACCCAGGCAGCCAGGGTCCACGGACGCACCCAACGCGCCCAGGCAGCGTCAATGCGCCCCTCGATGAGCGCGGCGATGGCGAAGGAGAAGCAGACCGAAAAGCCGACATAGCCGAGATAGAGCAGCGGCGGATGGATGGCGAGACCGACGTCCTGCAGGATCGGGTTGAGGTCGTTGCCTTCGAAAGGCGCCGGAGACAAACGCTCGAACGGATTGGAGGTAAACAGGATGAAACCGGTGAAGGCGACGGTTATCAGGCCCTGTACCGAGATCACCATGGCGCGCAAACTGGGCGGCAGGTTGGAGCCGAACAGCGCCACCAACGCGCCGAACAACGCCAGGATGAGGACCCAGAGCAGCATCGAGCCCTCGTGATTGCCCCATACGCCGGTGATCTTGAAGAGAAGCGGCTTTTGCGAGTGCGAATTCTCGACGACGTTGAGCAGTGAAAAATCCGAGGTCACATATCCCCAGGTCAGCACCGCGAAGGACAGCGCGAGCGCTGCGAAAACGGCGAAAGCCAGGTTGGGCGCCATCGCCATTTGACGGAGATCGCCTGCCCGCGCGCCGACGAAGGGCACAATGGTTTGCAGAACCGCCAGCGCGAACGCCAGTACGAGGGCGTAATGTCCGAATTCGACAATCATTGTGTAGCGCTAGCCTCCTCGCCCTGCCAATAGCCCTGCTCCTTCAGGCGGTCCGCGACCTCCTTGGGCATATAGTTCTCGTCATGCTTGGCGAGAACCGTGTCGGCGAGGAATGTTCCGTCCGCCTGCATCTTGCCTTCGGCGACGACCCCCTGCCCTTCTCGGAAAAGGTCCGGCAGAATGCCGGCATAACGCACGACGATGCGGTCGGTCGCGTCCTCGATAGCGAATTCGACTCCGGAATCCTCCGCGTTTTTCACCGAACCCATTTCGACAAGTCCGCCAAGGCGGATGCGGCCGGCGCTGTCGGCCGGCGCCGCGGCGACATCGGCCGGCGTGCGAAAGAATGTCACCTGTTCGGAGAGCGCGGTCAGCACCAGTGCGACCGCGATACCGAGCATGGCGAGTGCGCCGAAAATCACCGTGAACCGTTTCTGCTTGCGGGTCATTGGGCAGCCTCCCCGGAAGTGAGACCGAGCGCGGTGGCGAATTCCGCGATCTCGGCATGTTTGGTTGCGTCGCCGGCAAAGGCGTCAAGCGCGCGGGAGAGCGCATCCTCGGCATCGTCCTTACGCCCGAGCACGGCATAGGAACGGATCAGGCGCTGCCAGCCGGCAACATCATCGGGATTGTCGCGCAGACGCTCGTCGAGCTGGGCGATCATGCCGAGGATCATGTCCTGACGGTCTTCCGAGCTCATCTGCTCGGCGTTGCGCATGGTTTCCGCGTCGAGCTGCGGCGCGGTTGCCTGCGGTGCCGAGGCAAGCGCTTCGGCGCCGAAGCGGCGCAGCCCCTCGGCGGCGGCGGCCTGCCATTCCTGCGCCGTGTTGCCGTCGTTGACCATCGCCTGCCACGCCTTCACCGCGCCGTCCTCGTCGCCTTGTTGCGCGGCGGCGAGCGCCAGGAAGAAGCGCGAACGTCCGTCTGCCGGATCGAGATCGAGCGCCCGTTCGAACTCGGTGCGGGCATTCACGTCGACCAGACCTTCCGCCAGCATGTAATAGGCCTGACCGAGACCGGAACGGCGGCTGGCGTTTTCGCCCTGCAGGGCGATGGCGCGCTCGAAAGCGTTGCGGGCATCGGCCGCGCGGCCCAGGCGCAGATACATCGGCGCGAGAACTTCCCAGCCCCGCCCGTCGTCCGGATTGGCGTCCAGATGCGCCTCGGCCCGGGCGACCAGTTCGTTGATGCCGATGCCCTGCAGCGTCTGCGAAGCCTGTTGACGCTGGCGTTCCTCCATGCGCAGCGCAAGCGGCTGCGCATCCATGCCGGGCGAACCGGTCATCGAATAGACGATGACAGCGGCAAGCGGCGCAAAAGCCGCGGCGGCGATCAGCACCGGCACGCCGGCGCGATGCGCCTTGCCTGCGGTGCGATGCTCGGCTTCCGCGGCTTCGCCTGCGGCGATCAGGCGGCGGCCGATCTCGGCGCGGGCATAGTCCGCTTCGGCGGGACCGATGGCACCGCGCGCGATGTCGGCGTCGAGTTCGCGTAGCTGATCCTTGTAGATCGCCACATCGAATTCATGCTCATCGGCAGTGTCGACAGGTTGGGACACGCGAATGGCCGGCCAGAACACGACGGCAAGCAGCAAAATCGTCAGCGATGCGGCGAAAATGGTAAACAACATGGTGGTCAAATAAATATGCAAGCCAGACTTGCCAATTGAATTCGGGCTGGCGCGACATTTTCACGCCCGCCCCTCGCCGGCGTTGATTTCGATCAGGTCAGCGGCGTCCAACTGCCGTCGGAGTTGCGGCAGGCGGCACCGCGGCTTGTCACCGGCGTGCCTTCGGCGATGATCGAATGGGTATATTGGCGGCAATCCTGCGACCCGACCCGGTAAGGCTGCGAGGCGACAACCTCGCCGGAGAACCGGCCGCCGGACCGGCCCCAGGCCACCGCTTGCCCTGCCGGCGTGTATTCGAGTGCCTGGTATTCGGCCTGCAGCGCCTTGTTTCGCAGGCCGGGATCCATGCGCTCATTGACGTCCGGATCGATGATACCGCCGTTGAGCGCGCTGACGAGCGTTGCGCCTTTCAGCTTGTCGGCCGGTTCGGCAAAATGCGGAAATGCGCCAAAGGCAAGGCTCGGCACCGCCGATGTACCGCCGGTGGAACATCCCGCCGCGGCAGCGGCAAGAACCATGGCAAAAGCCAGTTTCGCGATACGCATGATTTTCAAGTCCGTTTCCGATTCCACCCGATCGTGCCGGCCAACGATGTACAAAACTGTGTCGGCATTTTGTTGGACACTTCGAAACACGAAATTATTCCCAATTATGTGAAATTCAAACCCCCGCCGCGGGTAAAACGACATCGACACGCAGCCCTCCGGCCGCACTTTCGCCGAGTTCGACGCTGCCGCCATAGGCGGCGGCTGTCTCGGCGACGATGGCAAGCCCGAGCCCCGTCCCCGGCACCGTTTCATCGAGCCGCTTGCCGCGTTTCAGCGCTGTCTCGCGTTGACCGGCCGCAATGCCCGGCCCGTCGTCCTCGACGGTCAGGCGCATCCAGCGGCGGCCGTCAGACTGCCCGGCATCGTCCACCGTCAGCGCGATGGTGCGCACGGCCCATTTGGAGGCATTTTCCATCAGGTTGCCCAGGATTTCCTCCAAATCTTCCTTTTCCCCCATGAATACAGCTGCTTGCGCCTGAATACTGAAGTCGATCCGCTTGTCCGGACTGAGCTTGCGCATGACCGAGACCAGCTTTTCGGCGACAGGTTTCACTTCGGTGCGAAAGATGATGCTCTCGCGCTGAGCGGCGATACGGGCGCGCTTCAGATAGTGCTGGATCTGGTAATCCATCGCCCGCGCCTGCTCCTCGACCACCCTGGCCGACGGCCCCTCTTTCGCCGCCGCCTCGTTGGTGAGCACCGAGAGCGGGGTTTTCAGCGAGTGGGCCAGATTGCCGACCTGGGTGCGCGAACGTTCGACAATGCGCCGGTTGTTGTCGATCAGCGCATTCATTTCGTCGACCAGCGGCTCGATCTCGCTCGGGAAGCTGCCTTCGAGGCTTGTTGCCGCGCCATTGCGAATCGCCGCCAGCGCCTGGCGCACATGATCGAGCGGGCGCAGGCCGAACAGCAGAATGGCGGCATTGATGAGCACGACGCCGAGCCCGAAAACCAGCAGCATCAGTCCGACACGGCGGGCGAAGTCGTGCACGGAGTATTCAAATTCGGTCTGGTTGCCGGCGACCTGGAAGCGCGCGATACGCCCATCACCGAGGTCGATTTCCGATTCAAGCACGCGGATGCGCTCTCCGCCTGGCCCGTCGGCGAGGAAGTCGCGGCGAAACTGACGACTGAAAGGAAGTTCGGCAAGGGGTGGCACCGTGAAGTCCGCGCCGGCCAAGGACGGCGAGGCAAGCGGACCGCCCTCGATGCTCTCGATCGGGATGATGCGCCAGTACCAGCCGGAGGCAGGTTCGAGAAAACGGGTATTGCCGAGATTGGGACTGCCGGAAAGAGCGCCGCTCTCGTCAACGAAGACCGCGCCGACGAGATTGAAAAGCTGCGCTTCCTGCAGATTGGCGAAGCCGCGCTGTGAATCGTTGCGGTAGAGCCCGATCAGCAGCCATCCGAGCAGCGCAATCGCGGCGACCGCCCAGAGGCTCGAAAACAGGATGACGCGCAGGCCAAGGGAATTGTGGCGAAGCTTCAAGGCCCTACCCGGCCTGCTCGTCCGGCGCGGTCATGCGATAGCCGAGGCCGCGCACGGTCTCGATCAGGTCATGGCCGAGCTTCTTGCGCAGCCGCCCGACGAACACCTCGATCGTGTTGGAGTCGCGGTCGAAATCCTGGTCGTAGAGATGCTCGACCAGTTCGGTGCGCGAAACGACCTCGCCGATATGGTGCGCAAGATAGGACAACAGCCGAAATTCGTGCGAGGTGAGCTTCAGCGTCGCGCCGTCGACCATCGCCTTTGACGACTTGGTGTCGACGACGAGCGGGCCGCAGCGGATTTCCGACGAGGCATGGCCGGCCGCACGGCGGATCAGGGCGCGCACCCGCGCAAGCACTTCCTCGACATGAAACGGCTTGGTGACATAATCGTCGGCGCCCGCATCGATGCCTGAGACCTTGTCGGACCAGCGGTCGCGCGCGGTCAGGATCAGAACCGGCATGGCGCGGCCGTCGTCGCGCCAGCGCTGCAAGACCGAGATGCCGTCCATCAGCGGCAGGCCGATATCGAGCACGACACAGTCGTAAGGCTCGGTGTCGCCGAGAAAATGGCCTTCCTCGCCATCCTCGGCGGTATCGACGACATAGCCGGCGTCTTCCAGCGCGGATTTCAGTTGCGCATTGAGCGAAGCGTCATCTTCAACGACGAGAATTCGCATGGATTCGTCCCTCCCGCGGAAACATACCGAAGCTAGCGCAGATAGGCCTCGCGGCCAACGCGGAGCCTGGCCTAACCGTTTACGATGACTTCCTCGCGCTTCGGCCGCTGGCCGTTCGAGCCAGGGATCAAGAGAACGATCTTGCACTTGCCGCCGCCGACATCCTCGGCGCTGGCGAGTTGCGCGCCGCGCTGGGCGGCGATCTGCTGGCCGACGGCAAAGCAATTGCCGGCGGCAAGCGACGGCGCCGTTCCGAGCACGGGAAGTGCGATCAGCGCAGCCATGGTCATGCGAAGCATTTTTCTGTTCTCCAACTTGCCGCCAACCTAGTGGAACGAGCCTGAACGGAACATGAATGACAATTTGAACCATTCATGCCCCGAAAAGACGCGGTAATTCAACCAATCCGGCTATCCGCGCTGACGCGCCCCAGAATGGCGACGATGCCGGCGACGGCGGAGACCGTCTGCAGGATCGCTTCGGTCAGTGCGGCCTGGCCGGTCGCATCGACCGGCAGGCCGAACATGCCCCCAAGCGTTGCGGCGACGCTGACCAGCGCGCCCCAGATGGTTTTTGACAGGTACCAGGGCTTGGCTTCGTTCATGGGAGTTTCCTTTCGTTTCAGGGGAGAGAAAGCATGCGGCGAACGGGGATCCCCTCGCCCACCGCGAAACTGATTTGCGCAACCTCGAAATCGACAGTCGCGCCCGGCTGATCGAGGCCAAGCGCCGTAACCGCCGCGGCATCGAGAACGAACGACGCCTCGTCCGCTTCGGCGGAAAAGACGACGCTCTCGCCGTTGTAGAGTCGCACGGCGTAGCGTTCCGCTTCCTCGCCGTGCGGCACCTCCGGCCCGAGCCAGGAATCGCCGTTGACGCGGGTGCGGCGGATCCACGAGAACGCCACGGTGCCGCTTTCGCCCCGTTCCGCCTTCAGATGCACCGGCGAAAGCGGCGTCAGCGCGCGTAATCCGCCGGTCGCCCCGACAGTCTCGAAATAGCGGTCGGTGAAAGGCCGGCCGGCGACGCCAATGCGCAACTGCACCGGCAGCGCGATCTCGGCGGATTTCAGTCCCGCCGGCACGACGGCCTCGTTCAGCAGAACCGCACGCGCTCCCGCCGGCGCACCGGCCGCCATGGCATCCTCGGTGCCGCCCTGCCCGCGCAGAAGGCAGGTCAGCCGCCAGCTCCCGGCGGAAACCTCCTCGGCGTTCAGGAATTGCAGCACTTCCCAGCCGCCATTCGCCGATTGCACCGCGAGCAGGTTGCGGCCCGAAAGCAACGCGGCATCGCTGACGCTTTCGAATGCGCCGGAAGGAACGGTGAGATCGACCGCGCTTCCCCGGTCGAAACGGCCGGAATACGTACCCGACAATGGCGCGGCCAGCGTGCCGATCACGGCATTGGACAGGGCCTGCGTCCTGTATTCGAAGCCCGTTGCTTCCGGCGAAACATAGACCGCCTGCACGCGCGGCGGCGACGACCATGCGGCCAGCATGAAGCGGTCCGCGGGATCGCTGCCCGCCGAAAGCGGCAGGTCGAGCAGCAGGAAATCGGGCACGCTGGCCGTATCGCCCAGCGCCTCTGGACGCTGCGACGGCAGCTTCGGCACGCGGGAATTGGCCGGCCGGCGGAAAACCGGCACCGCCTCGACGCGCAGCGCCCCGGCAAGGTCGGTGCGCGTGACCAGCCAGCGTTCCGCCTGTTTGGAGGCAAAGGCAAAGACATCGCCCGGCGCGAGCCCGGCACAGCGCCATGGCAGTGAGAACCGCAGCGTCCGGCCATGCGCCCAGGCCCGCGCCAGCATGCGGTCGGCGATGGTGTCGGTCACACTGGCATCGGCGATTAACGGCAGGTCGGCGGTTTCCTGGCGCGCCGAACCGGTTTCCAGCCGCCGCGAATAGCTGGTCGCGGCGCGGTAACCGGTCAATCCGTCGCGATAACTGGCGACGATCTCGGACGGCAACTCGCTCCTCTGCGCTTCTGTCAGGTCGCGCAGCGGCTCGCCGTCGAGATCGGCGACGTCGCCATCGTCAATGATCCATGCCGCCGCCGCGCCTTCCGCCGTCAGCGCGAAGACGCCATCCGCCGCCATGTCGGACGCCGCCCAGCCGAAGGCGGACGCCAGCGGCTCCAGCATGTCGCGTGGCGAGGCCGGTCCGGAAACGATTACGCCCTGTACCGTGTCGGCGACGTTGATCGCCGCCTGACCTTTCAGCACCTCGCCGGCCGTCTCGGCGAGCGGCGCGGTGCCGAGCCTGCCGTTCAGCCAGTGGCCGGTGAGCCAGTTGGCGCCGTCGCCCCAGACATCGGTTGCCATCGGAAAGGCCGGGAACGGCCGCGCATCCCAGGCCCAGAGGAAGATCCGTCTGGGATCGACCATCGGCTCGCCATAGGCCGGCGAAAGCGGATTGGCGTCCGCCCCGCTCGCCCAGTGCTCCAGATGCGCCTGAAGGAAGGCGCGCTGTTCGGCGTCGTCGCGCCCGCCATTGGAAAACCACGGCACGGCGCTTTCGGCCGATTTCGGATCGGGAAAGACGTTGGGTTGCGTCGCGCCCTTGTCGATGGCCGGGCAACCGAGTTCCATCAGCCAGATCGGCTTTCCCTGCGGCATCCATCCGGTCGGTTGCGCCAGTTCCGCGCCTTCCACGCGGTCGAAATGCTGATTGGACCACCAGGAAACGAGGTCCTTGAAGCGGAACACCCATGGCTTGCCCAATCCGTCGGTGATCGGCGCGCGGATGCGGGCCCGCCGGTCGTCGTCGGAGGCGTAGTACCAGTCGAAGCCCTCGCCGCCCGCAATCGCGGCCCGGAATGCCGCTTTATCGGCGGCCTGCAATTGTCCGTCCGGATTGCCGTCCGGATCGGCCTCATCGGCATCGCGCCAGTCTGACAGCGGCATGTAATTATCGATGCCGATCGCATCGATATTGCCGTCCGCCCACAGCGTATCGAGATGGAAAAAGACGTCACCCGTGCCGTCCTGCGGGTGATAGCCGAAATATTCCGACCAGTCGGCGGCATAGGTGATCTTGCAGCCCGACCCGACAATTGCGCGCACTTCCGCCGCCAACGCCTTCAGTTCGGTGACGAAGGGAAAGGCTCCGGTCCCGTCGCGGACCCGCGTCAGGCAGCGCATTTCCGTGCCGATGAGGATGGCATCGACACCGCCGGCCGCGACCGCAAGGCCGGCATTGTGATTCATGAAGCGGCGATAACCCTCTGGTTTTCCTGTGAAATCCGTGATCTGAGCCGCAGCCGTCGCTGTTTGATCGACACTGCCCGGACGGCCAATTCCGGGATAGCATGATATCCGCCCGCGCCAGGGATAGGCAGCCTGCGTGCCATCGGACCACGGGTCCGGCAGCGCATTGTCGGAGGGCACATCCATCAGGATGAAAGGGCAAAGCGTCACCTTCAGCCCGCGCGATTTCAGATCCTGGATCGCGGCGATCACGCTGGCGTCCGACGGCGTGCCGCCATAGGCGGGCTTGCCGCCCGACAGCGAGACGACATGCACGCCACCATGCCCCCGTCCCATGCCGGCGACACTCCATGGCTGGCTCTCGCCATCGCCCGAGGTCGAGACGACACCCGGCCTGATATTGCATTCGCCTGCCCTGAGATCGGTGCCGAACCAGGCGACGATCAGCGAGACGTGCTCGAGGTTGGGGCAGACGGCCTGCAACTCGTCGATCGAGGCTTCCCAGTCAGACCCGGCATGCAGGACGTGCCGGTTCACTTCCCCGGTCACGCCTTTTACCGGCGTCGCGGTCACCAGGCCCGGCGCGTAGCCGTGTTCGGTTGAGCCCGGGATTACGCAGACCGCGCGCACCTGCTCTTCCAGTTCGCCGACCGGGCGGACCAGTTCGACCTGGAATTGCGGCACACGGTTGCCGAACCGCTCCAGCGGCAGCCGTTCGAAGACGACATAGGCCGTGCCGCGAAAGGCGGGGGCGGCATCCTGCTTGGCCTCGATCAGCGGATCGGGCATCTGGGTCTCGGAGCCGGAATAAAACCGCATCTCGATGCCGGTCAGGTCGAGTTCCTTGCCGTCGGCCCAGACGCGCTTGATCGCCGCCACCGGCCCCTCGCAGAGACCGATGGCGAGGTTGGCGTAGTAGGAATAGGTCGTGACCTTCGGCCCGCCCTTGCCGCCCTGGCGCTCGGTGCGCGCCGTTTCCTCGAAGCGGGTCGCCCAGATCACGGTGCCGGAAATGCGCGCGTGGCCGAAGACGCGGGCCATCGGCGCGCCTTCCTCGGCGGTCAGCGGCCTGGCGCCTGACAGCCGCGCGCCCTCGATATGCCGCGTCGAATTGATCAGCGCGGTGTCGATCGCATAGCCGGCCAAAGCGCCGGCCGCGGTGCCGATCGCCGCGCCGGCCGAACCGAAAACGCCGCCGAGCACACCGCCCGCGGCCTGCAACAGCAGGGTCGCCATGAAAAGCTCCGTTAGAAAGAGGGAAAGGCGAAGACGCCGGCAAGACGCCGCCGCCAGGACGGCACAAAGGCCGACGCCATGACGGCATGGCCCTCATAGGCATGGATGATGCGGTTTTCCGGCGCGAGCAGCGCCAGGTGCTTGGCCGTCGATCCCGCCTGCCAGCGAAAGACGAGAATGTCCCCCGGCCGCATTTCGTCAGGCCCTAGTTCGTCGCAGCGCTTGCGCAATTCATCGAGCAACGGTTCGCCCTGCGAAGTCTCCGCCCAGTCCGGCGAATAGGCAAGCCGCGCCGCCACCGCTTCGCCGTAAAGCCCGCGCCAGATGCCAAGCATCAGGCCAAGACAATCGCAGCCGACACCTTTTCGGCTCGCTTGGTGGCGATAGGGCGTGCCGATCCAGCTTTGCGCGATATCCAGCGCCTTCGCCCGCACGGCCTCACGGGACAAGCGGGCCGCCATCGAAATCGCCCTCGCCGTCGGCATAGTTCAGCGCCGCGTCGTTGCCGGGAATGTGCGGGAAGCCGCGGAAGTTCAGCCCGTTGGAAAACTTCGCCCGGCAGGTCTCGAACCGCTTGTCGCAACCGGCATGGACGGTGAACGCGTCGCCCGGCGCTATCCCGGCCATCTCCGGCTCGAACAGCGCGACGGTGCTTTCGCCGCCCGGCCGGTCGTCGACGGCGGAGACCGTCGCAACCGTTCCGGCCCGCGCGCCGCTCGTCCAGGCCAGCCTGCCATGCGCGAACCAGCCGTTCTCGAAACCGGCGATCCCCGTCACCGTCAATTGCCCACTCGCGACGGCCACCACGACGCCCGTCGCCGAAAAGCCCGGCGTGCCTGTATCATAGCCGCAGCGCGCATCGCCCAGATCGGCATCGCATTTGCGAAGGAAGTGCCGCCCGCGCCGCTCGTCGAACCTCGCCGACAGGCTACGAACCTCCACCCGGAACGCCCCGTCGGTGCGGCGGATCTCGCCGATGACATGCCGCTTCAGCAACCCCGCCTGGTGCGGCTCCGCCCAGTTGACCAGCCATTGCTCGACCGCCGCGCCATCGTATTTCCCGGCCTCGATATCGGCCTCCGAGATCGCCTCGGAAGACAGCGCGCCCGCGACCTCTGACGTGTCGCCCGCGAAACCGAGACCGCTCTCGATTGCGCCCGCGACGAAACCGGTCGCCGGTTCGCAAGAGACTCCGTCCACGGTCAGCGCCCGGTCGTGATCGGTGAAGCCCAGGGCCACATCGTCGTTCCGGCGCACGATCCAGCAGAAGCAGACGCTCGTTACCTCTTGCGCGAGATGGTCTTGCAGGGCCTGCGGCAGCGCGGTCATTCGAACACCTCCACCAGCTGTATGTCGGGGATCTCGCCCGCCTCGAAGGCCGTCTGCGTCACCGCAAGCTGCGCATTGTCGAACCGCACCGACACATGGAACTCGAAACCGGCGGTCACCGCGACATCCACGCCCGGCGCGCTCGCCAGCGTGACGATGCCGGTCAGGTGATCGATCGAGAAGTCCGGAGCGGCCAATTCCACGCCATCGACGGCCACACGCACCGTGCCCTCGACGGGCTTGGTCACCGGTCGACTCCCGCCAAGCGAAAGCTGGAACTCGACCGTCGCGCCGTCGCCCGCACCGATTTCCCGGTCAAAAGGCGTCACCGCCTCGCCGGGCGGCGCCGACGCATGATCGATCGGGTCGCGAAACCGGAAGGCGTTTAGCGGCCCGCCGCGATCCTCGAAGAACCGCATTAGTTGATGCAGATCGGCGAAGGGCTTGATTCCGGTCGAAATCGTGTAACGCCGCCTCGCGCGCGACCAGCGCGCATTGCGCTGTTCGAGGCCGTTGGCCAACCTCACGATCTCGACATGCCGCTCCGGCCCGCCGCTCGCGCCAAAGGCGAGACGCGACGGGAAAACCACGTCGTGGAAGCTCATGATATGTCCTCAGTTCGCCCTTCTGCCCCGCGCAACGGCGCGGGCCAGCGCCGCCGTTATCTGCGCCTCCGACTTGCGGAAAGAACTCGCATCGGGCGTGTTGATCGTGACATTGACACTCATCGCCCCACCGCCCTCGCCCACCGTAACGCCGAGCCGTCCGTCCGCCCCGCGACTCAAGGGCAGGATCGCTTCCGGGCCGGCCTCGCCGGCAAGTCCCGTGCGTCCGCCGTACATCGGAAAATAGGCCGGCGACGCCAGCACCCCGCCGCCCGCAAAGACCGCATCCGCGCCGACGATCCCGCCTTGCGCGAAGGGCAGCACGCTCGAAAAACCGGAAAAGGCGCGCGACGCGAAGCCGTTCAGCAGGTTCTGCAAAGGCGACAGCCCGGCATTCAGCGCATTGACCGCCAGGCTGCGGCCGATGGCGCGCAACGTGTCCTCCAGCGAGCGGCCGGAGACGGCCGCGCCCTTCAGTGCGCCGGTCAGTGTTGTTCCGAAGGAGCCGGCCTGTTTTTCCAGGCTCTTGAGCGCCGTCTCGAAGCCGGTCGTGTCGGCATTGATCGCGATTGTGAGTTCCTCATCCATCGGTAATGCCTTTCTCGACATGTGAAAACGGGTACCGGGCGCCTAGGCCGCGCCGGAACATTCGGATGCGGTGGGAACCGCAAAGGAAGGCTTGCAATCGGCAACCCGCCTCCCTTAACTGCCGCGAGCCTCTAATCGCTCCCCTCGCAGCCGGCAGAACCATCGATGATCGTCGACACCATCAGTGCAATAGAAGCGGATTCCCGCACCGAGTTCTGGATCGAAGTCATCAATCGGAGCAAACCCGAAACCTTTCTGGAGGTCGGCGTCTGGAAGGGCGAATTCGCCGAAGCCGTGCTGAAGCGATGCCCGTCCATCAAGACCTACTACATGCTGGATCCCTGGCGGCATCTCGAACGCTGGAACAAGCCGTTCAACCTCGATTCATCGGCGCTCGACGAAGCCTATGAAGAGGCCATGGCGCGCACCGACTTCGCGAAAGAACGGCGGGTTGTGCTTCGCGGAACGACATCGGAAAAAATCGGAGAGATCCCGGACTCATCGCTCGATTTCGCCTATATCGACGGCGATCACACGCTGCGCGGCATCACGATCGATCTCGTCGCCTGTTATCCGAAGATCCGGGCGGCCGGCATTCTGGCTGGCGACGACTTTTCGAAATCGATCTGGCAGCATCAGCCGTCATTCGAACCCACGCTGGTTGCGCCATTCGCGGTCTATTTCGCCGAAGCGGTGAACAACCCGATCGCGGCCTGCCCTTTCCAGCAGTTCGCCATCGAAAAGGTGCCCGGATTCTCGTTTTCCGGCGGCGGGGACTATTCGCTGGAACTGCTTCCGCAGATCGCGCGCCCGAAACGGACGCTGGGAGACAAGATCCGCAAGCGCCTCAAGGCCCTCGGCATCGGCTGACGCAAACGGTCACCGGACATCCGGAAACCGCTGCATCATCGCCTCCATCTCCGCCCTCCCCGGTGGCGCATGGGCCCCGTGCCCGAAGGCACGCATCGCGGCAGCCAGTTCGCGCGGCGTCATCGCCCAAAATTCCGCCGGCGACAGCCGCATCACGGCGAAGCCGAACGCAAACGCAACTTCCCAGGGAAAACGCTCAGCCATCGCCGCCGAAGGTCGCCTGCAGAAGTTCCGAAACGATGCGCGCATAGCCGGCCGCGCCGCCCGTCGCCTGCATCTCGGCCACCTCGTCGCGGGTGAAGGTGTGGCCCGCGCCCTTCAGCCCGGCATGGATGACGGTCAGCAAGTCGTCCGCCGACAGTTTTCCCGACGCAAAGCGCTGCGTCAGCGCCGTCAGGTCCTCGGCGCCAAAATGGGCCTCCAGCTCTGCCAGCGCGCCGAGCGTCAGGCACAGCGCCCTTTCCTTGCCGCCGAGATCGGCGGCAATCTCGCCGCGTTTCCTGTTGATCAGCATCAGGCAGCTCCGAAGCTGAGCGCCGAACCGGATTCCAGCGCGATGTCGAAGGTCACCTCGCCGTCATGGTTGCCGGCATAGTCGAGCGAGGTGATCTGGAAACCGCCCTCGATGGTGCCGAAATCCGGGATCACCAGCTGGCAGTTCGTCACTGCTCCGGCGAAGAAGGCCGCGCGGACCAGTTCGTCCGACGCGGCATCCTTGAAGATGCCGGAGGCCGAGACCGAGGCGCGCTGGATGCCCGCGCCGTCGAGCAGTTCGCGCCAGCGCCCGGCCGACTGCGAATCCGTGATGTCGACCGTCTGCGCGTTGAACGAGATGCGCTTCGTGCGCAGCCCCGCGACGGTGGCGAAACCCGCGCCGTCCCAGAATTTCAACAAAATGTCCTTGCCGCGTTGCGATGCCATCGCCGCGCCTCCTTGGTTCGATTGAGTTTGAGATCAGGCCGGTTCGGTCAGCGCGCGGAACCTGAGCCTTGCCCGCCAGGCGCGGTCGGCCGGTTCATAGCCGTGATCGCCGGAAACCGGTTCGAACGAAACGACCCACGTGTCTCCCGCGACACCCGCGAGACCGGCCAGCGCCGCCGAAATCCGCTCGGCCATCGCCATAACCTCGTCCCGGCTGGTGGCGCGCGACCAGCAGCGCAGCGTGACCAGATGTTCCTCGCCCGTCCGGTCGTCAGTGCTCCAGTCCTGCGCAGATGTCCGGCCGATGGCGACGAAAGGCAGTGCCCGGCCCGGCGGCACGCGGTCCTGGATGCGGTCGGCGCCGCCAAGCAGCGTCACCAGTTCCATATCGGCGCGCAGCGCGGCGACGATGGCCGCCTGCAGATCATGCGCGGCGCTCATCGCGGTCCTCCGTCCTCTCTGTCGGCTTCGGCTCCCTGCGCGCCTCTTCCACCCGCTCGTCGGCGATCACTTCACCGCGTGTCCGTAACGCGCGGACCAGACCGTCCAGCGTGAGCCTCATTGTCATGTTCATGGCGTTTCCTCGCGTGTCAGGCAGACGAGATAGCGGCCGGTCTCGTCGAGATCGCGCAGGGCGCGAACCGCGAAGATCCTGTCACCCTTCACCAGCCGCATGCCGCGCTGCACCCGGTCATCTGCGCGCAGCACCACACGATGCGTGATCTCGGCTTCCTCGCCATCGGCGCGTCGCACCGGGCCGGCCGAAGCCGGCTGCAGATGCGCCCAGACGGTTACAATCGGCTGCCAGCTCTCGCTCTGCCCGCCGAGGTCGTCGGGCGTTCGCACGGCCTGCTGCAGTTCCATTGCATGACGCAGCCGGCCGGGATCGAAATAGGTCCCGCGCATGGTCATACCGACAGAAAGCGGAAGTGCCGCGTCAGCCGCGCATAGAGCGCCGGAACGGAGACCGGCTGGTCGGCGGCGTCGTAAACGCCGCGAAACTCGTACCAGTGCGCGACCAGCACCAGGATGGCGCGCTTCAGCATGTCCGGCACATCGACGCCGGTTTCGCCGTAACCGGCGTTGAAATCGACCTCGATGCCGTTCGCCCGGATCGCCGCCGTCACTCCGTCGGCCAGCCGCACCCGCGACGGCCGCGCGACCAGGTTGACGTAGTAGTCCGAGCCGTCGAGCACGGTCGGATTGCCCGCACTGTCATAGACCGTCACGGCAACGATGCCGCGCACGGGCGAGCGCATCAGCTCCAGCACACCGTCGCAGGGCACGGTCTCGAAATACGCCCGCCACTGCTGGTCGATCAGCGCCTGGCCGGTATCGCGTTCGAGATATTGCGTCGCGGAGGCGATCAGCGCGGTGATGGTGTCGTCCTCGATGTCGGAGGTGACGCGCAGATGGGCCTTCGCCTCGGCAAGCGTCACCGGCATCGCCGCGGGCGCGGCAATCTGGGCATAGGTCATGGAAACCTCGTCGGTTAAAATGAGCAGCGACGCCGGCGGGAGGAAACCGGCGTCGCCGTTTCGGTGTCGCCTGTTCTTAGGAGACGCCGAATTTCAGCAGCTTGATCGCGTCGAAATCCTGCACCCCGCCGCCGACGCGCTTGGTCGTGTAGAACAGCACGTAGGGCTTGGCGGAATACGGATCGCGCAGCACCGAGACGCCGGTGCGGTCGACGACGAGGTAGCCGCGGCGGAAATCGCCGAAGGCGACCGCCATTTCGTCCGAGGCGATATCCGGCATGTCCTCGGCCTCGACCAGCGGGAAGCCCATCAGCATGGCGCGCTGGCCGACCGCGGCCGGCGGCTGCCAGATGTAGTTGCCGTCGGCGTCCTTGATCTTGCGGATCGAAGCCTGCGTCTTGCGGTTCATTATCCAGGAGGCGTTCTGGCGGTAACCCGCCTTCAGCGCGTAGACCGTGTCGATCAGCACGTCGGACGGGTCGGAGGCCGGCAGCGCGCCGTCGACGCCGGTCGCGACATAGCCGAGATTGCCCCAGCTCCAGCTCGTTTCCGCCACCGCCGTGTGGTCGAGGAAGCCGCGCGGCTTGTTGTTGCCGTCTCCGGCGACGAAGGCCGCGCCTTCCTGCTCGGCGAAGGCCGCCTCCACTTCCGTGGCGATCCACTGGTCGATATCGACCACCGAATCCTCCAGCAGCGCCGCCGTCGCCGCCGGCATGGCGTAGAGCTCCATGGTCGGGAACTCCAGTTCGGCAAGCGTGGAGGACGTCGTCTGCGGCCGCGCGTCGGTCTCGCCGACCCAGCCGACCGCCGGCCCGCCTATGGAATACGGCTTCTTCAAAACCGAGCCGGAAACCTGGCGGACGCCGGCGATCGAGCGGATCGGCGAGATGTCGCGCATCCGCGCACCGATGGCCGCTTCCGTTTCCGGCGGCACCAGGTAGCCGCCATCGGGGCCGGAGCCGATCGACATCGCCTTGGCGTCGAGCGCCTGCAGCCGGCGTTCGTCGCCGCGCCGCACATAGTTTTCGAAGGCCGCCTTGTGCTCGCTCGGGAAAGCCGGTTCGCCGCCGCCGAGCGGCGGACGTGCGGCCTTCCTCTGCAGCGCGTCGAGCATGCGCTTCTGCTCGTCGAGCGCGCTGTTGATGCGTTCGACCTTGTCGTTGGTCACGCCGTCGACGCCGAAGCGGCTCTCGATCTGCGACAGCCGCTCGTCGTTTGCCTGTTTGAACTCGTCGAAGGCATGCATGAAGTCGTCGAAGGCCTCGGCGACATCGCCCTCGCCCGCCGACTTCACTTCTAAATCTTCTTGGGGGGCAATTTTCTCGTGTTTCATTTCGTTCCTCGTGTCGGTTGGAGTTGCCGGGTTGCGGCGCGGATCGTCTCCGCGAGGCCCGGTTCGGCCGACGCGCCGTCCCGGCGGCGCCGAAGCGATGCGAAGCCTTGGGCGATCACCGCCTTGGCTTCGCTTCTGGTCAGCCCGGCATCCCGCACGAGCCAGCGTTCGAATTCGCGCGCCGTCGGCAGCCGTCCGCCCTTGACGGCGGTGACGCGCGCCTCGGGCAGCATCGGAAAGGTGACGACGGAAACCTCCCACAGATCGGCCTCCAGGATGCGGCGAACGCCGGTGCGCCCCTCCTTCCGCGCCTTCACGGTCCGGAAGCCGATGGAAAGCCCGTCGAGCCCGCCGTTTCTCAGAAGCGCCAGCACCTCGCGGCCCTTCGCCACCTCGGTGGAGATCCGGCCTTCCACGTACAGCCCGCGCGCGTCCTCGCGGATCGCCGTCCAGGTGCCGATCGGTTGCGCCGGATCGTGCTGGAACAGCATGCGGATGCCGCCCGTGCCGCGCGTCTCCAGCGATTTGGCGAAGGCGCCGCGCTCGACGGCGTCCTTGCCGAGATCGACCGCGCCGAAGACGGAGGCGTAACCGGCGATGCGGCCGTCCGTTCCTTCAAGCTCCACCCGGTTGAACTTGTGCTCGAGGGCTTTTCCGTCAGTTTTCATTGCGCCCTCCCCGCGGGCCGGTCAGCTTCTCGCCGTAGCGCACCGCGAAACCGATCGCCCACCAGATGGACAGGCTCGCAAGCGCCGAGCCCATCAGCACGATCTCCTGCGGCGTCAGCATGCCCGCGATGCCCAACCGCAAGGCCACGACAAGCCCGGCCGTCGAACCGAACACCAGCCCCGCCGTCGCGGAAGCGATGAAGCGCAATGCCGCCTCGCGCCTTCCCTTCGGCAGCAGCCAGGCAAGCGAGATCGCCGCCCCGGCAAGCGCGCCGGCGGCTTTCGCCAGCCACAAAGATGCGGCCGGCGCCAAATCCGTCATGGTCATGGATCAATCCTGTTCGTTGGGGGTGTAGCCGACGGCCTCGCGTTTCTCGTCGTCGGTCAGGAAGCTCGCCCGCTCCAGCCGCGCCCACAGCGCGTCACGCTCGGCGGACAATCCCTGAATCGCATCGACGTCGGGCGAAAGCGTCAGGCCGCCCTCGCCGAGGAACCGCGCGAAGGCGTCCGCCGTGCGCGAAACCAGCGGCAGCACGGTCAGGCGGTAGAAGGCACGGTTGGCTTCGGCGTAGTTGGCGTAGGTGTTGTCGCCGGGAATGCCGAGCAGCATCGGCGGCACGCCGAAGGCAAGCGCGATGTCGCGGCTGGCGGCGTGTTTCGCCTGGATGAAATCCATGTCCTTGGGCGAAAACCCCATCGCCTTCCAGTCGAGCCCGCCCTCCAGCAGCATCGGCCGGCCGGCATTGGCCGCGCCGGCATATTCGGTGTCGAGATCGCGCTTGAGTTGCTCGCGCTGCTCCGGCGCCATGTTGCCGCCTTCCGCCGGCGCGTAGACCAGCGCGCCGGACGGCCGCGCCGCGTTGTCGAGCAGCGCCTTGTTCCAGGCGCCTGCCGCATTGTGGATGTCGAGCGCCATCAGCGCCGCCTCCAGTGGTGCGAAGCCGCGCAAATCGTCGAGCGGGTGGAACAGCGTCAGATGCAACAGCCGCTGCCTGCCGTCCCCGCTCTCGAAGGAAATCCGCCGCTTCACCGCGCCGGCGCGGTAATCGACGCCGACCGGCCAGCCATCCGGTCCGGTGACGACCGACACCCGGTCGGGCCGCAGCAAATAGAGCGCCTCGCCGTTTCCCTCGCCCGTCCGCTCGACGAAAGCGTCGCCAGACAGCATCAGGTGGCCGTAAAGCGTTTCGAGGAAGGTCGCGCGGCTGTCGCGCATGTTCGGCCGGTCGAGCAGCGCCATGACGGCATGGTCCGACGCTTCTGCCTCGCCCTCGTAGGCGAGCCACGGCACCGCCCCTGCCGCCTCCGCGATCATCCGCACGCAGCGATGCACCACCGGATTGCGCATGAAACCTTCCCTCGAAAGGGCACCGTAGGAGGCCGATGTCCATGCCGCCGCGCCCGCGCCATGCATGGCGACGAAGCCCAGCGGCGCAGCCTTTTCCTCTTCGGATTTCAGGACGCGCGTGTTCCGGCCGCGCCCGAACGCCCGGGCGAGCCAGTTGGAATTCTGATTCATGGAGTTTCTTTAAATCCCTGATTTCAGGTCTGAATTCTGCCGAGACGGCGAGGCTCGATGCCGACGTCTTCCCTCCCCCTTGTGGGGAGGGATAAAGGGTGGGGGTGCGGCTCTGCGGCCGATACCCCCACCGGCTCTGCCTCGCCCAGCCTGTCCTTGGCTTGCCGCAGGCAAGACCCGAGGGCGAGCCACTCGCCCGCCTCCCCACAAGGGGGAGGCAAAAACCCAGCCTACAGCCCCCGCACCCTCGGCTCGCCCCGCGCCCTGAGCAGCAATTCGCTGACCGCCCAGACCAGCGCGTCGAGCCGGTCGGGCGAACGGCCGGAGGGCAGTCCGTCGGGCGTAAAGGCGCACATCTCGTCCTCCAGCGCGGCAAGTCCCGGCGCATGCGTCACCCGGTCCTGTCCGTAGAGTGCGGCAACCGGTTCGGCGCGCAGCCACTTGCCGCGCCTGGCATGCACCTTCTTCAGCGCCACCGAGGCGTCCACCTGGCGGATCACCGCCTCGACCATGTCGCCGCCCTGGTTCACCTCGGCGAGGATCAGGTCGGCGCCCAGCGCCTCGTAGAGCGCCACCGCCTTCGTCGCCCATTGCACCGGTTTCGCCGCACGGACCGTGGCGTCGGCGATCACATGCGCGCCGCCCTCTTCCGTCAGTCCGGCGGCGACGATGCCGCAGGCATCCGACGTTGCCTTGGAGCCGGCCGGCGGGTCGACCGCGACGACGATGCGCCTCAGGCCGGGCGGCGTCGGCCGCCGCAGCCCGTCCAGTTTCTTGCGCGACCACAGCGCGCCCTCGGCCTCGTCGAGGATTTCGGCGAACAGTTCCTGCCGGCCGAGGCCGGTCTCGCCGTATTTCGCGCGCACCGCGTCGATGAAGCCCGGCGCGAGATTGGCGGCGTTGTCGAATGTCGAGCCGCGCGTGACCGCCGTCCCCTCGTCGGCCAGCATTTCGCGCAACAGTTTCAGCGGCTTCGGCGTCGTCGTGATGCAGGCGCGCGGATCGCCGCCGAGCCGCAGGCCGAACATCGCCATGTCCCAGGTCTCGCGCGGATAGGACCACGCGCAGATCTCGTCTGCCCACAATTTCTCGTGCTGCGGCCCGCGCAGCCGTTCCGGCTCCTCCGCCGAGAACAGCGTCGCGACCGCGCCGTTCTGCCAGGCGACCCGCCGCATGCTCGACTGGTAGACGGGCCGGCCGAGCCGGCGCCCGGCATGGGTGTAGTCGCCGTCCCAGCAGACGGAGAGCAGCCCGCTCTCGCCGCGCACCATGATGTCGCGCGCATCCGCATGGGTCGGCGCGACGAGCGCGATGCGCCCCGCCCCGGCCTTCACCTGCGCGCGCACCCATTCCGCGCCCGCGCGCGTCTTGCCGAAGCCGCGCCCGGCAAGGATCAGCCAGTTGCGCCAGTCGCCTTGCGGCGGAAGCTGTTCGGCGCGGGCGACGAAGGGCCAGTCGTACAGCAGTCCTGCCGCGACAAGGTCGTCGACCTCACCGAGGGCCCGGAATTGCGCTGCCGAAAGGTTCGTCAGGCTCGTCATCGCGCCGCTTTGCGGCATGTCGTTCGATAAGGTGGTCAAATCGCCTCCGCGCGTCGGCCAGAACGGCCGGCGTCAGCACGATTGAATCTTCGTTCTCTCCGACGCGTGCGCCGCAGGTCGGGCAGGTCTCGCCCGCTTTCGGCGCGGCAAGCGTCGGCAGTTCGGCCCGGCCCAGGGGAATGGCGTTCGCCAGCAGGTCGCGCCGCTCGGCCTTGCCTGCCTCGGCGGCCTGCGCGGCTTCCGGGGAGCGTTGCAGGAAAGCGCGATAGGTCGCCGCGTGGACATCGAGACGCCGCGCGCATTCGGCCAGGGCGAAACCGCGCCGGGCGAATTCGCGCACCAGCTTCAGCGTCTCCGGGTCGGGTTCGAGAAGGTGGACACGGCCCCGCCGGTTCGCCGGTCTTTCGTCCATCGCCCTGCCCTCCTCCGATCCAACAAATCCGGCCCAACAAAAAAGGCCGCGATGCGGCAAGCATCCGGCCCGGCGGTCTCAATCGACCCATTTCTGCGATTATGCCTGTACCCTACATGGCGACCGTGACGGTGTCAAGGAATTTTTTCCTAGAATCATACTTCGCGTACCCAAGGCGTACGCTAAAAAGGGTGGAGTGTGATACCTCCCCTAAAGTGCGGAGATGAATATGAAGGGCCAGAGTGGGATGGGCATTTGCGGCTAGTCGCCGATAACGGTCCGAGAGAAACAGCTCGATCCCGGCGCGCAGAGCCATCTGCCGCTCGCCCCGCCCCTCAGGGCTTGTCGCAGGCGATGCGGTTCTTGCCGGCATCCTTGGCTTCGCGGAGCTGTTCTTCCACGCGCTTCACCAGGTCGGCGCCGTTCTCGCCGTGGCGCAGCTGCGCGATGCCGTAGGAAGCCGACACCCGGCCAATCGGGTTCTTGTCTCTGGAGATGACCAAGTTGGCACGGTCGAGTTCCGCCTTGATGCCCTGGATGAAGGCCCGCGCGCTCTGCACGCCGATCGCCGGCAGCAGCACGGCGAATTCGTCGCCGCCATGACGCGCGACGACGTCCCTGGCGCGCACGCTCTTCTGCAGCAGCGCGGCGAAATATTTGAGCACGTCGTTGCCGACCGTGTGGCCATAGGTTTCGTTGATCACCCCGAGGTAGTCGAGGTCGGCGATGACAACGCTCAGCGTATGCCCGGTGGCGAAGGCCTCGGTGATGAATCCCGGAAGGGCCCGGTCGAAATAGTCGCGATTGGCGACGAGGGTCAGCGAGTCGCGGAACTCCTTCTGGCGCGCCCGCTGCAATTCGGCGGCATGTTTGCGGACCTCGATCCGGATCTGCTCCAGGCTGTGGTTCAGCTTGGCGGATTCCGCCCGCATCTTCCCGTTCGCCAGCAGGATCGACTCCACAGCCGACTGGAGGAGCTCCGGCTTCGTCGTCGCGGTCATGACGTTGGCCGAGCTTTGGATCGTGCTGTCGAGATGGGAATTGGTGGCGATGTAATTGCGCATGAGCGCCGAGGTTTTGTGAATCTCGCGGTCGAGACGGTAGCCAGCGGCCTCCTGCTGGCGGCGCTGTTCCTCGGTCTCGGACAGGAAAAGGTGCTGCAGCTGTTCCAGGTCGTACGGGCTGATCGACCCGTTGGCCTCGATCAGCTCGCGGATCTTCTGGCACAGCCTCTCCTGCTTGCCGGATGCAAAGGCGTACCACACTGCAAAGGTCGTCGGCTCCGGCGGCGTGTCATATTGTTCGGCGAGCTTGAGCGCCGCTTTCGCGAGCGAAACCGGATCGGCTACTTTCTTCCTTTTGCTTGATTCGCGACGGATGTAATCGCGATAGCGCTCAACGGAACTCAACATCGGCAATCCAGGGAGGCAATCGCGCCCGCCGCGGGACGGGGATCGGATCGCGGTACTAGGAACACGACATCCAGCACGGGCCGGGAACTGCCGGCCAGTCTCACTTCGGCCGGATAACGCTTGGTCAACCCCAAATATCGCCGGAATATATCTAACAGCCGGTAAAAGGCCGCCCCCTCTATACTTCCAGTAGGACGGACGCCGGTATCGCGGCCGGCTTGTCCGCCCGAATTAGGTTTTCGTTAACCGCGCGCCCTTAACCATTCGCTAACCACGAATGGGAGCGCCCGACATGGACAAGGCCGAGCTGGAACACGTGCGCGACTGGGCGAGCGAAAAGATCGCCACCGGCGAGGAGCCGCCATGGGCCTTCTACAAATACATGAAGCTGCGCGAGGCGCTCGACGACATCCTGCGCGGAATGGAGGCGACTACGCCGCTCCCGGAAAGTTCACCGCAAGCGGAACAACCGCGCGAGGCGAATTTGCGACTAGTGGCCGATAATTCTCGACCAGAAAGCGCTCGATCCCCACGCGATCGGCGTCATTCGATACCGCTGCCCATGTGACGAGCAGCCGGCCCCTTTCGCGATACTGCATGATCTGCGGATCGGCCCGGTGCAGCGCCAGCCGGCGGGCGATATTCCCCTGACCGACATGGACGACCCGGCTCGGCCGTCCCGCATGCCAGATCACGTAGACGCCGACCGTCGTCTTGATGGATAAAAGGTCGAGTTGCTCCAGCGAGCACCAGCGTCCTTCACCGCACGTAATCCAGGATATCTGCATTAAAACCTGTCCTTGCACGGCGGCCGGAGCCGACGCCGGTTTCGCGAACCCTCCTGCGCGCGGCGGCTCATGCCGCCTGACCGGCCGCGAACATTGCGGGCCGTTCCTAATTGCCGAATTCGAAGTGATTCTGCCAGTGGCGCATTTCACGAAACAGCATGAAGTCGGCGCGCGTCACCTTACGAGGGACCGCGGCCATGAAGGCCGCGGTGCACCTGCCGCCGGGCCGGGGCCCGTTTCCCTAGTGTTCCGCCAGAAACGCGATGATCGCGTCCGCGATCTGCTCGTGCAGACGCATACGGTCCTGCGTACCGCGTTCGCAGACGAAGACGTCATCCGGCTCTTCCTCGCGCAATATCTCGAGCCCGTTTTCGGTGCAGGTGCCGAGGAAGTCGAAATGGCCGGCCTCGTCGAGCGGAAGATAGGTCAGGGTTTGCGGCGGCAGCAGCCGCTCGATGCGCTCGGCCTCGTCCGCCCGGTCGACGATCTCCGGCGTTCGACCGCCGGCGATCATCATGACCGGCACATCCATCCGCGCGAGGCTCGCCACGCTGAAACCCTGCGTGCCCCCCGGATCGAGTGCGACAACCGCCTTGAGACGAGGCTCGGTCACGTCTCTTTCCCAGCCGGTCCGGTCGTCGGGGCTCACTCCGAGTTTCTCGAATGCGGTGCAGCCGGCCATTTGCGGATCCTGCCCGCAGAGTTCGGTGTAGCGGCCGACATCGAAACGCGCGCCTGCTGCGGCCAGGACGGTGAAGCCGCCGAGCGAATGGCCGACGGCGTAGATGGCGTCGGCGTCGATTGCCGCCGCGCGTTTCGGCGAAGCGAGAAAGCCGTCGATGACGCGGGCGATATCGCGCGGCCTTTCCCATAATTGCCGCGACAGCTCCGGCTCCCGGCTCCAGGTCGAGGTTCCGGGGTGGTCGAACGCCAGCACGATATAGCCGGCTCGTGCCAGCCGAACCGCCAGCCATGTCTGGTTGAACCGGTTGCCGAACATGCCGTGCGAGAGCACCACTAGCGGATGCCCCGTTCCTTTCGGCCTTGCACCGACATGGACCGTATGGGACGCCCAGACCGCGTTGCCGCCGAAGGCTTCGGCTTTGCCGCCATCCTGCGCGGGATAAAGCGCATGGACATGCAGTGCGCGCTCACCCGCAACATCGAATTCGATCATCCCCACCATCTCGGCCGCGCGGGCGCAAGACAGCGATACGAGAAGCGCCAATGCGCCCATAAGAACTCTTACCATCGCATTTATCCTCCTTTATGAACCGGAAGCGATGCGCATGGATGTGGATCGGCACTCGGCCGTGCGGCAAGACAGCCGGTGTCCCGCATCGCGATGCGGGACATTGGACGTGACGCCGCAGCGATTTTCAGGCCGCCGGAGAGGAAAGCGACAATGCTCATACCGCTGCCTTTCGTGACGGCGCTGATCTGTGCGGTGTTCGGCCTGCGGGTGGCGGGTCTCGCTGCGCTGCCGCGCGGCGCGCGGCTGTTTTTCGCCGGTTTTGCGACTGTCGCGGCGCTCGAATCGCTGCTGGTCGGCATCCGCTTCGGCTACGGCATCGAGGCGGCGATCCCGGTCCAGCGCGTTCTGCCGCTGCTTCTCGGGCCAATGATCTATCTCGGCTTCGAGGCGCTGAGGACGGAGAACATCGCATCCCGCGCGCGGTTGCATCTGGGCATCGCCGCCCTGGCGATCGCGGCGATGTATGCGCTGCCAGTGCTGTTCGACGCCGCGACCGCGACGACGTTCATGCTGCCGATGCTGCTCGATATCGCGATTACGGTTTCCTACGCGGTCTATCTTGTCCTGCTGGTCGCGATCCACCGGCAGGGCGTCGATGCGCTGGCGCGGCTGAACATCGAGACGATGCAGCGCATGCGCAACTGGCTCGCCGGGGCGATAGCATTGCTCGGCTTCATCTTCATCATGGACACCGCCATCGCCGCCGCCTTCGCATTCGGGGCGGGCGACGACGCGGCGCGGCTGATCGCTGTCGGCTCCGTCCCGGTGATCGCGGCATTGATCGCGGCGCTGTTGAACGCACCATCCGGCCGGCGGGCCGCACGGATCGAGGGCGACGAAGCGCTGATGCGGGAGATCGACACTTTTCTCGGGCAAAGCCGCCTCTACCGCGATCCGGAACTGACCCTGGCGCGGCTGGCGCGGCGGATGGGGCGTCCGGCGCGCGATGTCAGCCGCGCGATCAACGCTGCCACCGGCGCGAGCGTCTCGCACTACATCAACGACCGGCGGATCGGCGACGCCGCCGGCATGCTCGTGTCGTCGGACAGCACCGTCGAGGAGATCGCGCGCGATTGCGGCTTCATGAGCCGGTCGAATTTCTACCGCGAGTTCCAACGCGTCCACGCGACCAGCCCGTCGGCTTACCGCAAGGAAACGGCCGGAGGCCGCGTCACCGGGAGCATCGCCCGCTAATCCGTTCCCTTGCGCACCTGCGGCCCCTGCCCGTCCTTCCATTCGAGCACATAGCCGTCGCCGCGCGTGACCTTGCGAAACGCCGTGGTCGCGAAGACGGCGACGCATTTGCCGCCCTTTCGGCGCACCGAGGGATAGAGGATGCCGTGGCCGCCCCTGGCGCGGACGGCGCGGGCCAGTTCCTGTCCCTCCGGGTAACCGACGGCGGGATCGGGATCGAGCGCGGCATGGGCCGGTGCGCCGTGCAGGTCGGCCATCCAGCCCTCGACATGGGCGACGAGCTGGACATAGCGGGACTGGTTGTCGGCGCCGCCCGCGTTGCGGATCTCGCGATCGAGATGCCAGGCGATTTCGGCGAGGCTGGTTTCGATCTCCATCGCGGCGTACCAGGCGCCGCGCCCCTCGCCGTTGAAGCGGTTGCCGCCGATGCGCGTATAGATCAGCGCGGCGTTGACGAAGGAATAGCCGTAACCGAAATCCGGCGTCAGCAACTCGTCCGGCGAGACGTGTTCGAGCTGGCCGCGTTCGGCCATCAGCCTTCCGCTGGTCATGCCTTCGAGCGCGGTCAGGATATCCCGTTCGGCAGCCGTGTCGCAAAGCGGTGCCACCGCCGGCTCGTCGGCATAGGCCTGGGCGATCAGGCGGTGCGTGTTCTTCTGGTTGAAACCGGTGAAGGCCGGGTCGCTCACGCCCCGCCCCTGAGCGCGTCGATATGGTTGCGCATCCGGACCATGGCGGGAATGCCGCCCGCGATCATCATCTGCACCGGCGTCCTGCCGCCGAAACCCTTGTTGGCCGCTTTTGGCCAGCCATAGGTGAGCGGCCCGTTGAACAGCAGCCGCAGCCCCTTGAACAGGCCGACCAGCAGGCTCGCCCGCATCATCTGGTCCTGGTTGAGATTGCCGCGAAAGCTGCCGTCCTTCATGCGCGACCATGTGCGCACATTGACGCCGGCAAGCGCCGCCGCCTCGTCATTGGTCAGATCCCAGTGTTCGGCGACACGGACAAGCGCCTTGGCGATCGCCGCGCGCTCCTCGGCGCTCGGCGCCGGGATCAAGGGCGCGTCGTCCCAAACCAGTGCGGCATCGGCCATGTCCGGCTCCTTTCGTCACATGACAATATAGTTCTTGCCATATGGCAAATCAAGACATGCCGGCGAAACCGGCTGTCGCAAACGCGAAAGCCTCCATGCGGAGAACCGCATGGAGGCTTTCGGGCAATACTGTCTGCGGCTACCAAAGCCGCCGCAGGCGGATTAGCGCAGGCTGGCGCGCAGGACGCAGCGGCCCTTGCGGCCGAAGCCGCTCGGCATGCAGACATAGGGCGAACCGCTGGATGCGGCCTTGCGGCGCGTCGAGCGGGCGGCGCTGGATTTCTGCAGCAGGCTGGCCTGTTTCTGGGTCGTGCTCTTGGAAGCCGCCACCGCGTGGCCGGGCAGCAAGGCGACGCTTGCGACGGAAACCATCGCGGCAAGTACTGTGCGGGTATTGTGACGGCGCTTTGCGCCCGATTTGGTAATAGCCATTGTTCCTGTCCGTTTCTCGTCAGGTTGTCGCCGACAGTGCGGCGGTGTGTGACCCATGAATAAAAGGGCATGAATTAACGACTGCTAACTGATTCGCCGTCAATTGTAGAAGCCGGCCGTTTTCCCTTGCGGCATACGGCCGCATGAAGGCGGAATTACCAGGCGTTTCGCTGTTTCTTGCGCAGATGCCATTTCCAGGCGGTGGAAACGATGTCGTTCAGCTCGCCATGTTCCGGGCGCCAGCCGAGCACCTCGCGCGCCCGGCTCGCATCGGCGACCAGCGCCGCCGGATCGCCGGGACGGCGCGGGCCGGTGACAAAAGGCACGTCGAGACCGGTTACCGCGCGCGCCGCCTCGATCACCTGCATGATCGAATAGCCGGTGCCAGTGCCGAGATTGAGCGCCTGCGAGGCCGCGCCGTCGTCCAGCGCCTGCAGCGCCTTCACATGGGCGTCGGCGAGATCGGAGACGTGGATGTAATCGCGGACACAGGTGCCGTCTGGCGTGTCGTAGTCGGTGCCGAAAACGGTAAACGGTTCCGTCTTCGAGTCCGCGGCGGCCAGCACGATCGGTATGATCCGGGTTTCCGGATCGTGATCCTCCCCTATTTCGCCGTCCGGATCGGCGCCGGCGGCGTTGAAATAGCGCAGCGCGACCCAGCGCAAGCCGTGCGCGGCGCCGAAATCGGCAAGCATGCGCTCGACGACGAGTTTCGACATTCCGTAGGGATTGATCGGGTTCTGCGGCGTGTCCTCGGTGATCGGGACAGTTGGCGGGATGCCGTAGGTCGCGCAGGAACTGGAGAAAATGATCCTGTCGGTCCCGCGCACGCGAAGCGTCTCGATGAGGTTCAGGGCGCCGGCCACATTGTTGCGGTAATACTTGCCGGGATCGGCCACCGACTCGCCGACATAGGCATGGGCGGCGAAATGGATGACGGCTTCGGGCTCGTATTTGGCGATCACCTCGTCGAGGCGCGCGCGGTCGAGGATGTCGCCATGTTCGAACGGGCCCCATTGCACGGCGCCGCGGTGTCCGTTGACGAGGTTGTCGTAGGTGACCGGCGCATAGCCTTGGGCGGCAAGCCTCTTGCAGGTGTGCGAGCCGATATAGCCGGCGCCGCCGGTGACGAGGATGTTCTTCATGTGACGCTGCCCGGGACTGGGAATCGGATTCGGGACGGTTATCCACGGCGAAACTAGCCGCCCGCCCAATTGCTGTCCAATTGATAGGCCGTAACGGTCAGAGGTGATTCATGCCGGCCGGATGGCTGATTGTTCACGCCGCGTCCTGCGTTCCTGCTTCCGCGAATCCCGAAAAGTGCCCTTCCCGGGCCGGTTTGGTCGTATTCGCCGCATGCCGTTAGCGGAAGCGAAAGGGAATTGGCGAAGAATGGCCACCACAGAACACGGAAAGACAGCAATGAAATTCACCGGAATCGCCCTCTCCGCCGCCATGCTTCTCGGCCTTGGCGGCGTCGCCGCCAAGGCCGACAATACGGGCATGCGGGGCGCAGCTTTGCCCGCGAACAAGATCGCGCTCGGCGTCTACGATCCGGGCCGGGCCTTTTCGCGCGACGGCGACGTCGCCATCGAGCACATCTTCGTCTACTGGCAGGCGATGGACATGCGGGACTTCCGCAAACGGCTGGCCTATGCGCAGAGCCGCAACCGCACCATGATGGTTACCGTCGAACCCTACACCAAGGCGGCGAACTGGCGTGACGGCGGCGAGCACCTGTTCTCCGATATCGTAAACGGGAAGTTCCGCAAGGAAATTAACCGTGTGTGCACGGAACTGGGCAAGTTCGACGGCTCCGTCATCGTGCGCTGGGGCCACGAAATGGAAGACCCCACCGGGCGGTATCCGTGGGCGCGGCATGACAACAAGGGCTTCAAGGCGGCGTTCAGGCATTTCGTGACCTCCTGCCGCGAGCTGGCGCCCAATGCATCCTTCGTCTGGTCGCCGAAGGGCGAGAAAAATCTCGCCGACTATTATCCCGGCGATGCCTGGGTCGATTATGTCGGCGTATCGCTGTGGGGCCTGCAGGCGATGGATAACGACTTCTTCGGCGGCGGCCGCGATTTCCGGGCGACCTTCGCGGCGAAATACAAGCGCGTCGCGCGTTTCGGAAAGCCGGTCATCATCGCCGAACTCGGCGTCTCCGGCGACGGGGACTACCGCAAGCGCTGGTTCGCCGACCTCTACGAAACGGTCGCATCGTCGCGGGCGTTCGAGCGGCTGCGCGCGGTGGTCTATTTCAACGACAAGGAACCGCACCACTGGCCGATGGGTTACGGCTCTCCGGACTGGCGCATCGCTTCCGGCTGGTTCGCCGAGGCGAAGCAGGTTTCGACAAGGCTGGCCTCGGCCGCGCGCTGAAGCCGCGTTCGACGGCATCGCATTCCGCATGAAAAAAGCGGGCCTTTTCAGGCCCGCTTTTGTGTTTCCGGCCGGTGCGGCGGCTCGCGCCTAACCGCGGCTCGGGCGCTGCGGCAAGGTCGGAATACCGCGGATCACGCGCCAGTTCGGCAGGCCGAGCCCGTGCGGCCAGGGCCAGACTTCCCGGTCGTTGAAGTAGACGACCTCTTCCAGCGCCGGATATTCGTCGAAGCTCTTGGTCGCGTCCTCGACCCATTGGGTCAGGTATTCCTGGCCGCCCTCATAGGCGAGCTCGGCGACCCAGATCGGTTTGCCGAAGCCTTCCGACAGTTCGTAACCCTGCTTGACGCTCTCGGCGAAAGAGCGCGGCTTGCCGAATTCGATCTCGTCAAATCCCTGCAGGCCGAAAACGCTCAGTCCTACGACGTCCACGAACTCGTCGCCCGGATAGTAATCCGGCAGGCTCTTCTCGCCGCGCGGCGACCACATCATCTTCGCGTCCGGAAGGATTTCCTTGACGATCCCGTGCATGCGCTTGAAGGCCGTGATGTAATCCTGCGGCGGCCAGACCGACCATGTGAAGCGGCCGTAGGGGTTGTCCATCTCATGCGCCCAGCGAATGGTGACCGGGCTCTTGAAGCCGGCCACGGCGTTGCAGATCGCGCGCATGTTCTCGTCATAGTAGCCGGACAGGATGCGCTGGCGCAGTTCCGTCGAAGACACGTTCCAGTTCAGGTCCCAGGACCACGGCTCGATGGTGATCAGGATCTTGCGGCCGCGGTCCATCGCATACTCGTCGGCCAGTCCCAGGCCGGAAAGCTCGACGTCTTCCCACGGAAGGAAGAGATGCTCCGTCGCGATGTCCTTGTCGTCGCGAAAATCGCCATGCGGATCGTAGACGCCGAAGCGCGAGCCGTCGGGATGGATGACGGGACGCTTGTCCTTCATGACATCGAGACCGGCCGGACCTTCCTGCGCCCGGGTCTGCCCGCCCATCGCGAATACCGCGGTCGCCGCCAACGCGCCGGTCGCGCGGAACATGGCTCGTCTGGAAACGCCTTTTGGATTGTCTGTCATACTCACTCTCCTTGTGTAGGTTGTTCCTGATCGCCAGCGTTGTCCGCCCGATCAGCCAGTTCGCCCCGGATCTGCTCGACCTTTTCGGTCACGAGGTCCTCGTCCACGAACTTGGCGTACTCGCCGACATCCGAATGACCGGCATGCTTGAAGGTGTACCAGTAGTCCGTCCCCTCCTTGCGCTGGTAGATCGTGTCGCCGGCCTTGAAATGAATGAAACAGGTACGATCGGCGACCGGGCTGTAACTGGCGCCCCGCCAGGCGGCATCCATGCAGACGCGGCCGCTATTGGTCAGGACGTAGCGGCCGTCCGCGTAGCTCTTTCCGTTCTCGTCTTCGGACCATGCCAGAAACCGCCGGCCTTCCGTGTAGAAGCGGCCGGCGCCGTCCTCCCATTGCCAGGTCCGGTCCTTGTAGAGCATGAAGAGCTCCACTGCGCCGACAGGCTTGGCGTTCGGCGGCAAGGTCTCGGCGCTCGCGGCCGCGCCGATTGACAGGACCGCGGCAAGCGCCAGCGGCAAAACCTGCTTGCGGAGCGGTTTCTCAGCTGTCGTAAAGAATGGCAAGTGCATCGTTTTTAACGGGTCCTGTCTTGATGGTGATGTCAGACACCAGCCAGTTCGCATCGAATGCGCTGATCGGTTGCGGTTCCATTCCGGTTCGGCCGACGGTTTCGACCGTGAAACCGAATTTCGCGGCCTCTTCCGGCGGGAACATGCGGCGCAGGTCGATCATCACGCGATTTCTCATAACTCGTGCCAGTTTCGCGAGATCGAGATGCTTGAGGACATCCCAATCGGTCATGAATACTACGGCGTCGGCGCCATCGGCACATTGATAGGGATCATTGTGATAGACGACATCGCGCAAAATCTTCTTCGCCTGCTCGATGCCTTCCGGATCGTAGGCGTGCACGATCGCGCCGCGGCGCTGGAGCAGCTCGATCACCGGCATTGCCGGTGAATCGCGGACATCGTCCGTGTCGGCCTTGAACGTCAGGCCGAAGATGGCGATTTTCTTGTCTTCGACATGGCCGTGCAGGACGCGGCTGACTTTCTTCGCCATACGGCGTTTGCGGGAGGCGTTTGCGGCAACCGTTTCCTCGACAAGGCGCAGGCTCACGCCGTATTCCTGCGCCGTTCGCACCAGTGCGAGCGTATCCTTCGGGAAACAGGACCCGCCATATCCGGGCCCGGCATGCAGGAAATGTGGCGAAATGCGCCTGTCCAGTCCCATGCCGAGCGCAATATCGGCGACATCCGCATCGACCGCCTCGCAGAGATCGGCCATCTCGTTGATGAAGGTGATCTTCAGCGCCAGAAATGCGTTGCAGGAATACTTGATCAGTTCGGCCGTGCGCCGTTTGGTGCGGACAACCGGATGCCCCTTCGCCTCGATCGGAGCATAAACCGCAGACAGGACAGCTTCGGCGTTTTCGTCGTTGCATCCGATGACCACGCGGTCCGGCTCGAGGAAGTCCTCGACCGCGCTTCCCTCGCGAAGAAACTCCGGATTGGACGCAACCGAGATCTGCACGTCGGGACGATGTTTGCGCACGATGCGCTCGATCATGTCGCCGGTACTGACGGGAACCGTGGACTTCGTGATGATAACGCCGCCCGGCTTGATGACCTTAGCGATCTCCTGCGCGGATTCGAACACGAAGGAAAGATCCGCCTCGCCGTCGGTTTTTCGCGGCGGCGTGCCGACTGCGATGAATACGGCATCGCTGTCCTTCACGGCATCGGAGAGGCTGGTCGTGAAACCGAGACGACCGGCGGTCACGGCTTCGGCGACGATCTCGGCGAGGCCCGGTTCATAGATCGGAATGCCGCCGTTTTGCAGCATTTTCACCCGACCGCCGTCGATATCGACGCATGTTACGCAGTGACCCAGTTGCGCCAGGCATGACCCGGCCACCAAGCCGACATATCCCGTGCCGACGACCGCGATCTTTTTAGTTTCCATTGGTTTGAAGTCCGGATTCTGTAGGTTCATCTTTTGGCTTCCATCTGGGAGCGAAGCGGAGGGTCGGCTCGGCGGATTTGCCCTGGCCGGCTCCGGAGTAGGAATAGACATGTCTCGTCAGCGTGAAGGATGTAATGCCTTCGTTCATCGCTGCCAGGCCCTTGAGACCGTTAACCTGGATTGCAAGCACGACCGCCGCCGCGACCGCGGAAAGCGCGGAAGCGGAAACAAGGCCGGTGAAATTCGCGGGGAAAGGCCACAGGCGGTTTTCCAGCGCGTGCCGGACAAGGACAAGCAGGCCAAGTCCGCCGTAAACAAATGCGTTGATCAGATTGAAGATATAGAAGCCACCTGCCGTGCCGGGATCTTCGACACGCCAGGCCGTTACGGCGGCGACGAGCGCCAGCAGGAAATACGGCGCAAGCACCCGCAGCGGCAACTGCCCGGTATTCTCGTTTCCTTTCGGCGTGACCCGGAAATCGGCCACCTTGCCGCGAAAATGGTCGACGACTGCCGCCAGGCTGCCGATCAGGGACCATGGCCAGCGCAGGAACAGAAAACCGATTCCTTCCCAGGATAGTATTTTTGCGTCTGCGGGGCGGAACAGGCCTGTCGAGCGCCACCAGAATGCCAGCACCAGCAAAACGACCGACAGCGGCGCGATATGCTGGAAGAAGTCGATATAGGTGACATTGACGAAATGCTCGCCGCTGATCAGCGCGTAGACCGGCATCAGGAACATGGCGGCCATCATCGCCGAAAACATCGGGTACCAGAGCTGCGAGAACAGGAACTGGAATCGCAATCGTCCGGGCAGCCTGGGAACGTAGGTCGGCGAATAGCGCAACAGGATTGCGACCAGGCTGCGCGACCACTGGAACTCCTGGACAACGAGATCGGCGAAGGTTTCCGGTCCCTCGCCATGCGCGATTGCGTTGACGGCATGCACGCCGCGCCATCCGCCGGCGTTGAGCAGAAGCGTGGTCGAGTGGTCTTCGGCGAGTTCCGGGCCGAGGCCGCCGACGGCATGCAGCGCGGCCGTGCGGACGGAATAGTGCGATCCGATGCATAGCGGCGCCCAACCGGCATTGTAGCCGCATTGAAGCGCGCCGTGCATGCTCGCCTCGACATAGAGCCTTCCGCGCGCGGACCAGTTGGCAGGCGCATTCGTGTCGCAGATACTCGGCGCGGAGACGTAGCCCACCTTCGGATCGGCAAACGGCGCGATCGCATGCATCAGATAGGTCGGCGACGGCACATGATCGGCATCGAACTGCGAGACGAAGTCGTACAGCCGGTAGCCGAAATGATCGTAGAAATAGGAGAGGTTTCCCTCCTTGCTGCGCTTTCGGCGCGGCCAGTCGTCGCGCTGATACGCGACGATCCCTTTGCGCGTGGACACGCGAATCCCGTGTTCGGCGCACCAATCCAAGGTCTCTTGGTCCGGATCTTCATCGGCAAGCCAGGTGTCGTGCGGCACGCCAGGCTGGTGCAATGCGCCGAGCAGCGTTTTCTTGACCAGTGCCAGCGGCTCCGACGGCGCTTTCGTCACCACCATCGCGATGCGCCAGTCCGCGGGCACGTGCGCGAGCGGCTGGGGCACCTTGGCTGCGGCGAAAATGAAGATGAAATAGGCCGGGATAACCGTGATCCAGGCGAGGATTGCCGTGCCGATCGCATAGCGCATGGCGGTGTAGACATGGTCGGGGACAAACCACCAGGACCAGAAATATCCCAGCGTTCCCAGCCAGGCGAGGATTCCCAGCCAGTTGACGGCCCTGCGCCAGCCGGAGAACGCGGGAACGAACGAGGGTTCCGGCGCCATCTGGACGGGATCGGAACCGGTAGTAGCATTCGATGTCGGCCTACTTGCCATGGATTTCGACGCGGGAAACACATGTCGATGTTAGCATTTATGTCTTACGAAAGGATTTCGCTAGTCAGATGTTGCCGTCCCGCACCCCCCGGCCATTCACATTCACCCGGCACTGAAACGCCGGAAATACTCGATTGTCGGCCCAAGCCCCTCTTGAAGCCGTACCCTGGGTTCCCAGCCGAACGTCTCCCTCGCCCGGGAAATGTCGGGACACCGCACCCTCGGATCGTCCGGGACGTTGGGAAGGTTGACGATCTTCGAATTCGACCCTGTCGCCTCGATGACCAGTTCGGCCAGTTGCCCGATCGAAAACTCGCCCGGATTTCCGAGGTTGACGGGCACCGGATAGTCGTTTTCGTGCTCCATCATCGCCACGAAACCGTCGATCAGGTCATCGACGTAGCAGAATGAGCGGGTGTAGCTGCCGTCGCCGTAGACCGTCAGGTCTTCGCCGGCCAATGCCTGGATCACGAAGTTGGAAACAACGCGACCGTCGTCCGGCCGCATGCCCGGCCCGTAGGTGTTGAAGATGCGGGCGACGCGAATATCGGCTCCCCTGATACGATGGTAATCATGGAGGAGCGTTTCGGCACAGCGTTTGCCTTCGTCGTAGCATGATCGCGGGCCCATCGTGTTGACGTTTCCGTGGTAGGTCTCCTTCTGCGGATGCTCGAGCGGATCGCCATAGACTTCCGAAGTGGAAGCATGAAACAGCCGCGCATCGTTTTGCAGCGCCAGTTCGAGCATGTTGCGCACGCCAAGAACACTGGTCAGCGTCGTCTTGATCGGGTCGGCCTGGTAGAAGGGCGGCGACGCCGGACATGCGAGGTTGAAAATCCTGTCGACCTTCAACGCCAGCGGCTCGGTTATGTCGTGATGGAGGAACTCGAAACGCTCGTGCTTCGACAGATCGTCGACATGCGCCTTCAATCCCGTCGTCATGTCGTCGACGCAGATGACATTGTCGCCGGCATCGAGAAGACGACGGCACAGATTATACCCGAGAAATCCTGCCCCGCCTGTTACGAGGGAGGTTGCTGTTTTGTCATTTGCCAAGACCGGCCCCCAATCTCATCACCATGCGCAGCGAACCTCCCCTCCGCCGCTACGCACTTTCATTTGAGCATAACATAAGCTTTTTCCCGCGGTCAGCGTTGACAAGGATCAATCCCGCGTCCGGCGACAATGCCAGGAAAATCAGAGGCTCCCGGCCTTTTCTTTACATGTTTGACCCGATTCTTCGCGCCGGCGTTGCGCTGCCTGATGACCGGCCGGGTGTTTTGCCTTATCGTTTCCGGCGCGGGAGGATTCGCAGCAACCGGCAAGGAGCGATCGCATGCAAGGTGCCGAAAATTCTCCCCTGCGCGGCCTGGGCTTCGCCTTCCTGGCCTTCGGCCTGTTCGCCACGCACGATGCCATCATCAAGGCGCTGGGCCAGGACTACTCCGTCTTTCAGATCATCTTCTTTGCGATGCTGTTCGCATTCATCCCCATGTCCATCCTGATCCTGGCGGACCAGACCTCCGCGAATTTCCGGCCGCGCCACCCCTGGCTGGTCATCGCGCGGTCCCTGCTGTCGCTGACGGCGATGAGCGCGGCCTTCTACGCCTTCGTCACCCTGCCGCTGGCCGAGGTCTACGCCCTGCTCTTTGCCACGCCGCTGCTGATTACGGCGCTGTCGGTGCCGCTACTCGGCGAGACCGTGCGGGCGCGGCGCTGGGCCGCCGTCTTCGTCGGCCTGATCGGCGTCATCATCGTGCTGAGGCCGGGCGCCACCGCCTTCTCTCCGGGCCACCTGGCGGCGCTCTGCTCGGCGCTCGCGGCGTCGCTGGCGACCATCATCGTGCGAAAGATCGGTTCGGAGGAGCGCTCCGTTGTGCTGGTCGTCTATCCGATGCTGTCCTCGATCCTCGTGATGGGCGGCACCCTGCCCTTCGTCTACCAGCCGGTGGAACTGCCCTCGCTCGGGCTGATGGCGGCGGTCGGCCTGCTTTCCGTCATCGCCCAGCTCTGCACCATCTCCGCCTATCGCTTCGCGCCGGCTGCGGTGGTCGCGCCGACGCAGTACAGCCAGATCCTGTGGGCGACCGGCTACGGCGTGATCTTCTTTTCCGAACGGCCGGACACGATGGTCGCGCTCGGCGCGGCGATCATCATCGCCTCGGGCATCTTCATCGTCTGGCGCGAGAGCCGTCCCGACGTGTCGGAGCGCACCCCGGTTCTCAAGTCGCCCAATCCGCGTGTCGACGCCGGCGTTTCGATGCGGCCGAAGGGCTGGTGGCGGCGCAGCAAGAGCTGAAGCGCCGGCGCCGGACCGTCGTCAGGCCGCCGACCAGGACAGGTCCTCGAGGTTTTCGCGGAAAGCGAAGCGCACGAAATGCCTGGTGATGATCTCCTGCAGCCGCTGCAGTCCGGTCTCGTCCTCGGCGCTGACAATGAAGGTGATGCCTTCTTCGTCGGCGACCATGTCCGCCGGTCCCGGCGACAGGACACAACGGCCCTCCTCGTCGGTGTATTCCACCTCGGTCTTGTGGGCGAAGTGCTTGCACATCTGAACGAGGTATTTGCGGCCGTTTGCCGTCTCGAATCGTGCCGTTGCCTGTTGCATGGCTTTTCTTTTCTTGACTGTTTTTGTCATGTTTATCGGATGCCACGGATATTTCAATGCGGATGCTCGCGCGGGGCGGCAAATCGATAAGTCGGGAAAGACGGGGATAACGGCCCTATTGGTCGTCCGGGTCGAGCAGGCCCTTTAGGGTTTCCTTCGAGCGCGGCGTTTCCATGCGCTGCTGAATGCCTTGGATCATGGCGTGGACCTTTGCCGCGCCGGGGATATTCTGGAAGCCGAAATAATGCGTCCGGCTGTCGCCAGCATCGCCCGAACGGTTCACCAGTTCCTTGTGGAACCACACCGATCCGAGGCCGTCGCCGGCATCGTCGAGGCGCAGATAGCTGTCGGCTGCAATATCGCGCCAGTCATGCGATCCGCCATCCGGACCTTCGATGATGATGAAACCGCGTTTGTTGGTGAGGACGTAACGTGTTGCGCGGCGTTTTCGCGGCTCCTGCACGAAGCCGGCAAAGAGCGCAAACGCCCCGAAACCGAGCGGCAACACCGCGATCGACAGCAGGAAGAAGTCGCCGCCATTTCCGATCAGCATGTACAGCCCGGCCATCAGCGCCGGTACGCCAAACAGGAGACTGGCGATCTGAGGAAGCCGCATCTTCCGGGTCTGGTCGGGACGGCCGGTCCACAAGACCTGTTCGCCCTGCGTGAGTTGGGATTCCCAGTCGGTCACGTCCTTGCTCATCGCCCCTTCTCCGCGTTCTGCCGCATATGGCGGCAGGACAACATGCCGGAATGCTTCGCGCTGTGACATTCCGCACGGCGCATTGAAGCCGTCGCATGATTGTTGCCCCGATGCATCACTGCGGCAAACGCCGGCAAATGGCTTGCCGCTTGTATTTACTTGAGAATATCACGCAGCTACGAAGAAGCGAACTGGGGCATCATGGCTGATAATTTTTCCGGAGGTTTCGTGGTGCACAAATATGGCTTGGCGCTCGCCGTGGCGCTTTTCGTTTCTCCCGCAATTGCGGCGGACAACATGGCGGGCGGCCAGTCGTCGTCCGCACACGATTGGAGCGGCTTCTACGTCGGCGCGGTCGGAGGCTATGGCTGGGGCGGCAGTTCGCTGCAGGAAGGCCCGACCGCTTCCAACCCGCTCGACATCGATGGCCTGACGTTCGGCGCGACGGCGGGCTATAGCTTCCAGTTCCATCCGAATTGGATCGCCGGCGTCGAAGCCGACATGACCTATTCGGCGATCGACGGCACTTTCGGCCCGGGCAATCTCGGTGCGGTCAACGGAGGCGTGTGGAACTGCCAGCCGAATGCGTGTGCGGCGGACATCGACTGGTACGGCACCCTGCGAGGCCGGCTCGGCTACGCCATGGACAACCTGCTGGTCTTCGGCACGGGCGGCCTCGCCTTCGGCCATGTCGAGGGTGGGATTACCGGCCTTGCCGGATTCTGGATGAGCGACGTCAACACCGGCTGGACGGCGGGCGCAGGCGCGGAATATGCCTTTGCCGAAAACTGGTCCGCCAAACTCGAATATCTTTATGTCGATCTCGGCTGGACCGGCTACAATGGCAGCGACTTCAGGCTCGACGCCGATTTCCACACGGTCCGTTTCGGCCTGAACTACAGCTTCTGACAATCGCGCAACACGAGAGGCGGGCGCGCGACCATCCGCCTCTCCCCCTCCCCGGTCATTTGCGCTAAGTCTCGCGCCACACACCGGAGACCCCCAATGAAAGACGACCAGTATCCGCCGTTGCCGCCGATGACGACCGGGCCCGCCGGCAAATGCCCGCGCTGCGGCCAAGGTTCGATCTTCAAGAGCTTTATCTCGATGAAGGAGCGTTGCGACGTCTGCGGCCTCGATCTCTCCTTCGCCGATGCGGCCGACGGCCCGGCCTTCTTCGTCATGCTGATCGCCTCGGTGCCGGTGCTCGGCATCGTCTTGTGGCTGGTGCTGGGCGTCGGGTTGTCCTACTGGCTGACCGCCGTACTGGCCGTTCCGCTGATCATTGTCTTCGCGATCCTGCCGCTCAGGCCGGTCAAGGGCTGGCTGGTCGCCAGCCAGTATTACCACAAGGCCGAAGAGGGCCGGCTTGATAACCAGGATTAGCATCGCTGCTTGAGAAAGAAGCCCTTTTGCGGCAAGACTGGCGAAAGGGGCGTTGAACAGAATGCGAATCCGGTCCGGACTGCCCGGACCGGCGGATAAGGTATTCGACGGCCACGATGGAAGATCCGTTCAAAATTGACGACGACGCGGAAAACAAGCCGCGGCTGAAGAAGTCGTCCTTTCTGCTGGAGATCGATGCGTGGATCGATTCGAGCATGTACGAGTCGCGTTTTGCGGCCGGCGAGTTCTGGGAAGAGGTCGTCATATTTTTCCGGCGCTTCCGCGTCCGCGGGCTCAATCGCTTTATTTTTGAAGGACTTAGCGAAGGAATGACGCTCGGCGCCGCCGGCCTGATCGTCATGCTGATGCTTGCCCTTCCCGCGTCCGAGGAAATTACCGGCAACTGGCGCGAGCAGGATGAATTCGCCGTGACCTTCCTCGACCGCTACGGCGCGGAGATCGGCAAGCGCGGCATCCTGCATACCGATGCGGTGCCGCTCGCCGAATTGCCGGACCACCTGATCAAGTCGGTGCTGGCGACGGAAGACCGCCGCTTCTTCGAGCATTACGGGCTCGATTTCGTCGGCCTCGCCCGTGCCATGACCGAGAATGCGCGTGCCGGCACGGTCGTTCAGGGCGGATCGACCATCACTCAGCAGCTGGCGAAGAACCTCTTTCTGTCCAACGAGCGCACCTATTCGCGCAAGATCAAGGAAGCCTTCCTGTCGCTCTGGCTTGAGGCAAACGTCTCCAAGGAGGAAATCCTCAAGCTCTATCTCGACCGCGCCTATATGGGCGGCGGCACTTTCGGCGTCGCAGCGGCAGCCGAGTTCTATTTCGACAAGGATGTTCGCAACGTCACCCTGGCCGAGAGCGCGATGCTGGCCGGCCTGTTCAAGGCGCCGGCGAAATACGCGCCGCACATCAACCTGCCGGCGGCGCGCGCCCGCGCCAACGAGGTGCTGACCAACATGGTCCAGGGCGAATTCATGACCGAGGGCCAGGTCACCGGAGCGCGGCGTCATCCCGCGGATGTCGTGCTGCGCGACACCGCCGACACTCCGGACTATTTCCTCGACTGGGCTTTCGACGAGGTAAAGAAATACGTACTGGCCGAGCGGCTTCCCAACCGCTCGCTGATCGTGCGCACCACTATCGATCTCGACCTGCAGCGCGGCTCGGACGAAGCGGTGGAATTTTTCCTGCGCCAGTATGGCGACCAGTACAACGTGTCGGAGTCCGCCGTCGTGCTGATCGAAAACAACGGCGCGGTGCGCGCCATGGTCGGCGGGCGCGACTATGGCGAAAGCCAGTTCAACCGCGCCACCGTCGCCGAACGGCAGGCCGGCTCCTCCTTCAAGCCCTATGTCTATGCCGCCACGCTGGAACAGACCGACCTGACGCCGGAATCGGTCGTGCGCGACGGGCCGATCAAGTGGCGGGGCTGGTCGCCGAAGAATTACGGCCGTTCCTACAGAGGCAATGTCACGCTGGCGACGGCGCTGGCCAAGTCGATCAACACCGTGCCGGTCCTGCTCGCGCGTGACTACCTGAAAGGCACCGCGCCGATCGTCGACCTGACGAAACGGATGGGCATCACCTCGCCGATCATCAAGCACCACACCATGGTGCTCGGCACCTCGGGCATCACCGTGCTCGACCAGGCGACAGGCTATCTCACCTTCGCCTCCGGCGGTTATGCGCATCGCCGCCATGCCTTCACGCAGATCATCGGCGCCGGCGGCGAAGTTCTCTTCAACCGTGGCGATTCGGAATATCAGGGCGACCGCGTCCTGTCGGAGGAAACGGTGATCGAGATGAACCAGATGCTCGCCAACGTGCCGAAATGGGGAACGGGCCGCCGTGCCGACATCACCATGACGACCGCCGCCGGTAAAACCGGGACGACACAGTCCTACCGCGACGCCTGGTTCGTCGGCTACACCGGCAATTTCACCGCGGCGATCTGGTACGGCAACGACAACTACCAGCCGACGCACCGGCTGACCGGCGGCAGCCTGCCGGCGATGACGTGGCAGCGCATCATGACCTATGCCCATCAGGGCATCGAACTCCGGCCCATTCCCGGTGTCCCGCAGCCGGAAGTCACGCCGGACGACAAGAAGAAGAACGATGCGGTTGCCGGCGATGGAACGGAAAGGCCCGAACGACCGCGCGTATTGTCGCGAGCGACCTGGCAGTTCCTTCGCGATCTGGGTGAGCGGCTCGATAACGCGAAACCGCTGAACGTCGATGACCTCACGGTCGCCGGGGCATACAGGCGTTGACCGCTCTTGCCTCCCCCGCCCGGTTGATTTCCTGACATATTCCGGCACAACAGAGCGATGATTCGTGATCTTGTCGCCCTGCTCTACGGAACGGCGTTAGCACTCGGTGTTGGCGTGGCGTCCGCTGTGTGGGCGACGAACCAGCTTCCAGCACTCGGCGCGATGGATATTGACGGCTGGTCCGCCAATCCGGGAATCGGCGAAGCCAATCCCGATCCCTATTCACAAGCCTATTTTTCGCGCTCCGGCGGCCTGCCGCTGGCGGCGGCGGAAGGCCTCGCCTTCATCCGCCGGGTCGACGGGAATGGCGATCCGCTCGATGCCACCTGCGTTTATGCGGTTTTCGGCAACACGCCCGGCGCCCGGCGCTGGACCTTGCAGGTGTTACGCGACGGCCTGCCTTATGCGGCAGACAATCCGGCCATTCCCGTTGCAACGCATTCGCGCGGGATCGTCCGTGAGCGCGACGGCAGCTTCGACATTCGCGTGGGGCGACTGCCGCAATCCGGCAACTGGCTTTACCCCGGACCGTCCGGCCCGTTCGCCCTGACCCTGTCGCTCTATGACACGGCCGTGGCGAGCGATACCGGATTGAGCGAACTGCACATGCCGGCTATCCGCAAGCTGGAGTGCGCTCGTGGCTAGGATGCTCTATGCAACGCTGGTCGGCCTCGTGGGCGCCGCACTCGTCCATCTGGCAATCGTGCTGATGCTGCCGCAACTGTCGGCGAACGATGTCTGGCGGCAGGTGGAAAGCAAAACCGAGCTGAACAAGCCGTTCAGGCTGGACCGCGCCTCGAATGGCGTCGAGATCGCCGCGGCCCGTTCGCTCGATTCCCTGTTTGCCGTGGTCGCCTGCCGATACGATCTCACGGAGGGCGTGTTTTCCATCACCGCGCCCGGCAGCGGCGATTTCTGGTCGATTGCCGTGTTCGATGATTTCGGGCGGATTCTTTTCTCCGCCAATGACCGCATCGTGGCGTCGGGAGATCTCGATCTCGCGGTGGCCCTGCCCCTGCAGATGCGCTCCCTGCAACAGACCCCGCGGGCCGAGTACGCGGATGCGATCCTCACCGAAGCGGAGAGAAACGAAGGTTTCGCCGTGATACGGGTGTTTCGCCCCGACGGCACCTGGGAGCCGGTCGTCGAGGACTTCATCGACAACGTCGAATGCGGCGCCAATCCGCTCTGACGCGGCCTACGCTTTCGGTTTTCTGGCTTTTTTCTTCGGCTTTTTGCGTACGTCACCCGCTTCCACGCGCTCGTGCCAGACGCCCGTGAACACGATGACCTTGCCGAATACGCTGTCTCCATCCGCCCGGCTGCTCGTCTTGCTGCGCCGGGAAGTACGCGGAGCGAATGCCGGGAACGCGACAACTTGTGCCATGTTCTTTTCCTCGCTCGCAAAATGCGACTGCCCAAGACCTGACACTTCATGGTTAATAACTTGTAAACGGTTGGCCACTAGCTTCCTTCGGCAGCAAGAGCAGCACGCACGGGGGTGGTGATGACGGCAGCAATCGAAACGGCAAATCACGCCGACCGGGACGATATCGCGGTCTCGGCGGTCAGGGAATTCTGTCTGCGGCCGCGGCCCCTGCGCGGCGACATAATCCGGCTGGTCGATCTCGTGCTTCCGCTTCTCAACCAGATCAGCGGCGAAAGCCGGCGCCAGATTGCCGGCGCACTGGCCACCAGCAGCTACGCGCCTAAAACGCTTCTGCTGGCTCTGTGCGATTATCCGGCGGCTGTCTGTTCGCCGATCCTGACGCGCAGCCCGCTTCTGAACGACGCGGAGTTGCTGGCGATCCTGTCGCAACATGGCGAGGAGCACGCCCGCGCGATCGCCCGCCGGGCCAAGCTCGCCATCCCGGTCGTCAATGCGCTGCGCTCGCTGAAAAGCGAAGCGGTCGGCCGCGCGCTGGACCTGCGCCGCAGGCTCGACGAGGCCATGCCTTCCGAACAGCGGGAGTCCTTCGAGAAGTTCGAATCCGTCATGCATGGCGACGTTGCCGACCATGCAAAACCGGTCGGCGCCTTCGAGATGGACAAGTTCATTTCGCTGGCACGCGATCCCAATCCGGTTCTGTTCCGTACCGCGGTCGCGGACGCGCTGGGCATCACCCTGGTCAGCGCAAACGAACTGTGCGGCAATCCGACTTCGCGCAACCTGATCTACATGTTGCGGTTCCTTGATCTGCCGCTGGAGCGGGCTTTCGACGTCTTCACCGCGCTCGCACCCGAGCTCGCCGATGACCCGGCGGTTGTCGCGCGGTTCGAGGAGGTGTTCCGCGATACTTCCGTCGAACAGGCCGTGCGCAGGGTGTGGGCCTGGCGCAGCGACGACTTGATGGCGCTGGCCCGCGAGGCATTGGCTACCAACGATCGAACCGTTTCCGACACGGAGCGCGCCGGGCTTGAAACGGACAGCTTCATGAAGGTTGCCTAGCCCTCCCGGGCAAGATCGACGATATCGGCTATTTCGAGACCGGACGGCTCCAGTTCGACGACCCAGAAGTCCGGGTCCATGCGCGCTTCCTTCTCGAAGCGTGCGTCGATCTCATCCTGCGACAGGGCCTCGCCGAGACATTCGAACAGGCGGCCGCCGGCCGACGGATTGTCATGCTCCGCGAACACCGCCTGCGGCGCCTGCCCGTAGAGGGCGGTACGTCCCGCGCTTCCCGGAACGCAAATGAAGATCGCGCCGGCCTCGTCGGAACCGCGCCGCAACACGGCGGCGAAACCGCCCGTGCCATTGACGCGGCGGATAATCGCCGAAACGAAGATAGCGGATGTCAGTCTGCTGGCCACGGAGCACCTTTAGCAGCCTGACGGCTACTGGATAAGCCCGACCGCACGCATCTTGTCGAGCAGGACGCCGTCGATTTCACCGGTGACGGGCAAGCGGAACAGGCTCTGGAATTCGCGAATCGCAGCCTGCGTTTGCTCGCCGGCAACGCCATCGACCGCAACATCGGTATTGCCGAATGCGCGCAGCGCCGCCTGCACCTTGACGACCTCGGCCGACGGGATCCGATCCGGCATCAGGGACGTCTGGTCCGCGTTGTCCTCGGCCGGCTGCGCGGCAGGCGCCGGCGCCGGAATGGCCTTCGTGGCGTTTTGCGGCTGCGGGCGCGGCGCCGGAATGGCCGCGGTCACATCGAGATTGTTGCGGATCGACGTCATCAGCTCCGCCTCGGTCAACTCGATACCGCGCAGGCCGACATTGTTCTTGTAGGCATCGATGGCTGCGTCGGTTTGCGGCCCCCGCAATCCGTCGACCTCGCCCTCATAGTAGCCGAGCTTGGTCAAAAGTTCCTGGATCCCGGCGATGTCGACGTCGCCGTCTTCCGCCAATTCCAGCGGTTCGGGCTTCCGGTCGACGGCAATGACTGTCGGCCGCTTGGCCGGGAGCGGCGCCGAAAGCGGGATTTCGGGGCGTTTCGCCGCCTGCTTGTTCGTCTCCTGCAACAGGAAGCGCGTGACATTGGGTTCACCCGGCGATGCCGGCTGCCGCGCGTACGATTCCTCTTCCGGCGCGATGCGCACGGCTTCAGGCCGCGTCGCGAAAAGCGCGGACGGGTGCTGGCCTTGCTGGAAATGGACGGCATTGGCGGTGAAGAAAGCCATCGCGACACTGAAAGCCGTGACCGCGCCGGCGGAACCCGGATTCTCCGCGATCAGTTCGCCGACCCAGCCAATCGTGCCGCGCAGGGCGGAAAGGATCGTCATTTCATCATCCTGCGAGTCGTACCGCATTTGCATGCACCCTGGGTTTGTCTCCATCCTGCCCTTTTTCGGGCCGAACGGCGGAAAGGTCCTCCGCTGCGCCTTGTGCGTTTTGTCCGCCGTCGTCGCCGGCGGCATTATCCGGAATGAATATGGTCACGCGCGTGCCTGCTCCGGGCTCGCTCTCGACATCGAGCGAGCCGCCGTGCAATTGCACCAGGCCTTTCACGACGGTCAGACCGAGGCCGGTTCCCTCGCAATTGCGCGTATAGGAATTGTCGGCCTGCATGAAGGGCGTGCCGATCCCGGCGAGTTCGTCGTTCGTCATGCCGATACCGGTGTCGGATACGCGGATCGCATATCCGTTTTCCCGGCGCTTGATCGCCAGCCGCACTTCCCCGCCCTGCTCCGTGAACTTCACCGCATTCGACAGGAGGTTGATCAGAACCTGCTTGAGAGCGCGGCGGTCGCCGTCTACGGCGCCGATTGCGGGTTCCGTTGCCAATTGCAGCGTGAGGCCCTTGGCGTCGGCTTGCGGACGCAGCATCGAAACGCATTCCCCGGCCATGGCGTTCAGGTCGAACTGCTCGCGATGGATGCCGTAGGTGCCGGCGTCGATCTTGGAGACGTCGAGGATGGTGTTGACCACCGAGAGAAGATGCGTGCCCGAGCTGTAGATCAGATCGACATATTCACGCTGCCGGTCGTTGGCGAGTTCGCCGAACAGGTCGCGCCGCAGGATATCGGAGAAACCGATAATCGAGTTGAGCGGCGTGCGCAGTTCATGGCTGACCGTGGCCAGGAAACGTTTCTGGCCGGCGGTGTCCGCGGTTACGGCCCGCACGGCAGGCGCTTCAACGCGTTCGTGCAATGTCAGCGCGATGCCGGCAGACATCCGCGCCATGCCGATGCGCACCGTATCGAATGACTGGGCCTGCCCCTGATCGGCGAAGTTCAGCCGGACGCTCACTTCGGCGGTTTCCCGGCGCTGCTTCGTAATGTCGGAAAACGCACCGAGGAAGGCAATGCGATCAGCCAGATGCACATGATCGATGAACATGCGGTGCGTGCGGAACAACGCCTTGCGGTAACCGGCAACATCCGCGATCGCGCCATCGGATGACAGTTCGAGCCTTGTGGTTTCGTTTCGTGCGTCCATCTCCGCGGCATCCGCGGTCACTGCCGGCTCCACGCTCGCCAACAAGGTCCGCACCCTTTCGGCGATCCGGCCTTCGCCGGCAACCTTGAACAGGACCAGCCCGCTTATCAGCGCCAGCAGCGGCGATACGGCGGCAAGGGCGCCGGCAAGCGCGCTCCAGCAGGCAATCGCGAAAATCCCGGCCATCCACGGCGCGCCGGACATCGTAAGCCAGCCAAGGGCAAGAAAAGGGATCGCCACGAAAGTCAGCGCGACCGCGGCGGCGGCGCCATAGGTGCCGGGAAGCCCGGACCCACTCAGCAGGATTCCCGCGGGCGCGACGATGAAGACAGCGCCTGCCGCGAGCGCGACCAGCCGCTCGGCCAGAAATGCGCGCAGTCCGTCCGCGTCCGGCGCGCCTTTCTGGCCATGGCCGATCGCGCGGCGGGCCATCTCGCGGAGCACCTTTTGATATTGGTCTGGTATGGAACGCAGGAACGCCAAGAGTCGCTACTCACAATACATGCATGACGGCTTGCATCGCCGTGCCGTCAAAATCGCAGTTGACCTTTAATGAATGGATAAATACGGCCCGCCGCGGAGGCCGAAATCGGCTTCTTCACCGCTATCGCGCATTCATTTATCGCTATGGTTAACGCGAGGTTCACATCGCAACAGCTTGAAATGGCGCGAAATTTTCAGCGTCTATAAACTTTTAGCAAATTAGGCCTAAAAACGTGTCTTCACGGCAGCGACCGCGCCCTGCAAGGGAACGCGGAAGATTGCCTTTGGTCTTGTTCGCGGTTCTGGATTTGGCGGATGCCATGCGTTTACTCCTCAAGCTGATCGTTCTCGGCTTCATCGGACTGGCCATCCTGCCGGCCTTTGCGCCGGAGCAATACCGTCAGGCATCGGGCGACGCCGCAGATGATCCGGAAACGCCGTCCGCATTCCAGTTCATGGCGGTGATTAGCCAGGCCGCCACCGATCTCGGCAATATCTGCACACGCCAGCCAGGCATGTGCGAATCCGGTTCGGCGCTGATCGGCCACGCCGCCTCCAGGGCACGCGAAGGGCTGGAAATCGCCTATGCGATGTTCCGGCACGGTCACCCGTCGATGCAGGACAAGGCGGAAGAAACCGACGAGGTGGAGGCCGCTGCCGAATGAGGCCGGGCTTGCCGGGCCTTGCGGCTGTGTCTAAGTAGCCGTCAGGACACGACACCGGGCTACGGATATGACTTCGGCACTCGAAACGATCATCGATGACTTCGCCTTCCTCGACGACTGGGAGGACAAATACCGCTATGTCATCGAACTCGGCCGGGCCTTGCCGGATTTGCCGGACACGGAAAAGACCGCCGACAACAAGGTGCATGGATGCGTCAGCCAGGTCTGGCTGGTCACCGATGTCGGCGATGGTCCGGATCCGGTCGTCACATTTCGCGGCGATTCGGATGCCCATATCGTGCGCGGCCTCGTGGCGATCATGATCACGGCCATGTCGGGCAAGACGGCGTCGGAAATCCAGACCTTCGATGCGGAGGCATTGCTGAAGTCGCTCGGGCTGGAAGACAATCTGACACCGCAGCGCTCCAACGGATTGCGCGCCATGGTCGCGCGGATGAAGGACGACGCCCGCGCCGCGGCCGAAGCGGCCTAGCCCAGCGACGGGCGAAAGCCGTCCGATCCCCAATGCAGGATCTGCCGCGACCGGCGCCCGCGCACGGGTTCCGGACTGTAGTGGCGGTCGAGCATCGCCAGCGCCGTTTTCAACATCAGCTTGGCCGAGCGGCGCGGCCAGCCGCGTTCCCGCTCCACCTGTTCCAGTCCCTTCAGGAAACAGCAGACATCGACAAGCGCGCCACCCAGTTCCGGCCCGACTGCTTCGATAGCCGCGTTGACACGGCCGCGCGCGAAAATGGCATTGTCGGACAAGTCGGCGGATCCGTTGCGCGCTCCCTTCTGCGCCGTGGCTGTATGCGTAAAATCCCATGATGCGGTGACGCGCGGCTGGAGCATGGCCCGCTCGAAATCAGCGCGAAGCCTTTCGCCTGCCGCGATCTCCTCCTTGCAAAGCCATGGCAAGCCATCAGACCGGCGCATGCGAAAGAGCGCCGCGAGCGGAGATTCCGCGTCGTTGACCGTGACATGCTCCGTGCGACCCTGCCAAGCGATGTCCGTACGACGCAACAGCCTGTGCTGCCCGGCGTAATCATCGTCGGAACCCCGTCTCAACGCCGCGCGGCCTTGCGCGGCAAGAACAACCTTGCGGACTTCACCCTCGTCTTCGACTGCCACCAGGCCGTCGCGGCGCATGGCGTCGAGATCGGCGCTTGCGCAACGGACGCTGCGTTCGCCGGGGAACTCCAGCAGCATCGTTGCAGGGTTGGCCGTGCGGTGCAGTGTTGCCTTCGACCCAGCCAGGAACCGCATGTAGCGGAGCAGCCGCTTTTTGCGCTTGTCATCCGTCACTGCGACCGCCACCCGCCCATCGTTCAAGAGAAAAGGCCACGCGAACCAGCCGCTCGACACGCGCGACGATCCGGTCGAAATCTTCGTCGTCGCGCATGTCCTCGATCGTATGGCAGGCGTGAACGACCGTGCTCTTGTCGCGCCCGAAACCGGCGCCGACCGCCGTCATCTTCATGCCGAGCGTCACATGCGCGATATACATCCCGATCTGGCGAACCCGCGCGATCGGCAACGACGCCCGCCCGGCCGAGCGCAGCCGGCGGCCGCTTACATTAAAAAAGACGGCGAGCAAGTCGATGATCCCGTCGCACGCGGCAACCGCGGACTCTCCTTCGAACCGGCAAGGCATGGGAAACGCCTGGTAGTCCTCGGCATTGTCCGAAGAGGCCAGTCCCTGTCCGGGAATTCCGGAATCGAGTCCGAATGGTGCTACGAAGTGATTGTCGTGCGGCATCGATGGCTTTCTCCGTTTAAGGAATATATTCCTATACGAAGAGCCGGGCGTGTTGAATAAGTTTCGCTCGATGCCTGGATGGAATGGGCCGTATCCCGCGGTTCCCGGCGGGTTTTGTTCTTTCTCGCCGGCGGATTTGTCCAACGCCGAAACGCGCCGCCTATTGTCCGGTCTTCAAACCGGGATCAGAGACAATGCGCGAATGCCTGCATACCGCACCGCAACGACTGAAACGTATTTACTCGCTGGCCCGCCGTCCCTGCCTGCTGATAGCGGCCGGCGCGGCCGTTCGCGATCGGATTTCGTCCATGCCTGTGGACGAGCTTCGCATCGCCGCGCAGGCGATGGACCTGGCGCTGCGGCGCGAACGCGCCAGGAGCACGATGCGTCACTGGTCCTACGATATCAATCGCCACATCGCCATGAAGGCCGCACGCGACCGGATCACGGACGAGATCGGGAGAAGAAAAGCGCGCAGGCAAAAGAAAAAGGCCGCGGATTAAACCGCGGCCTTTTCGAAATCGAATTCAGTCCGGCTTAGCGCCTGGAACCGCGTTTGCGGCCCAGCCCCATCTCGCGCGCCAGCTTCGAACGCTGCGCGGCGTAGGACGGAGCGACCATCGGATAGTCGGCCGGCAGGCCCCACTTCTCGCGATACTGTTCCGGTGTCATGTTGTAGTGGCTCATCAGGTGACGCTTGAGCGACTTGAACTTCTGCCCGTCTTCCAGGCAGATGATGTAATCGTCGGTCACCGACCGCTTGGGATTGACAGCTGGGCGCGGCTTTTCCTGAACCTCTTCCACTACAGCACCAAGCGTTTTGCCGAGCGCCGTGTGAATTTCCGAAATCAGGCCCGGAAGATCTCCGGCCGGCACAGGATTGTTGCTGACATAAGCAGATACCACGTCTGCTGTCAGCTCGGCCAGGAGATCGTTGTGCCCCGTATTCTCTGTCATGTCCTATAAATCCTTATCTCTTCTTTTAAAAACATTTCAGAACCCGCTACAGCGCAATCGTAATACGCAGTCCAGTTCGTTTGTGACACGTATCACAACAAATTGGAATGCAACAGTAACAAATGTCTTATTTCAAACAACCTTTGGTTGTATTTTTAATGGAATACCGCGTCAATAAGCGTATAAGATGTAATCTATCAAGCTCAACGCGTTGTTTTTGATTCGTTCATTTCGTCGAGTACTGACGTTTCTACAAGACCGTACCCTACAACATAAGCAGCTCTTGCAAGCAAATGTGCTGAAATGGGGGCTGTTAGAAGAAAAAAGACAATTCCGGCAAGTGCTCTCGTAACGGTTGCCGTATCGCCGGCATGCACGGCAAGCGCAAGCAAAACAAGTCCGGAGCCAAGTGTTCCGGCCTTCGAGGCTGCGTGCATTCGCGAATAGATGTCCGGAAAACGCCACAGGCCTACTGCGGCGACAAATGCGAAAAACGCACCGGCAAGTATTAACAGTCCGGCAAAGACATTAATGACGGCATCCATATCAAGATCCCTTCTTCGGCGGTTTCCGTTTCGTTGCTGGCGAAGCCTTTTTCGTCCCGGTTTTCGCGCGGGCCGTCGCCGGTCTGGTTGTGCCGGCGCTCGCCGTCGGCGCGGCAGCCGCCGGATCGGTCACCGAATCTGGCTTCTTTCTGTGACTGCGGGACGCCTCGCCAGTCACCAGCCGCGGCTTGTTTTCCTCGGTTTCCTCGATCCGCCCGCGCGTCAGGATGAAGCGTGAGAATGCGACGGTGGCGAGAAAACCGACAAGGCCGAGCGCGATGGCGATATCCAGGTAAAGCGTATAGCCCGTCTTGATGCCGATCACCGCGATGAAACCGATGGCAACCGCCACCAGCATGTCGAGCGCGAGTATCCGGTCGGGCAGCGTGGGCCCGTGGATCACCTTGAAAACGGTGACGACAAAAGTGACCGACAGAACGGCCAGAGCGATCTGGATAGCGATCTGAAGGAAATCAGCGGTCTCCATCATCGGAACGCCTCCAGAATCTTGCGCTCGAAACCGTCTGCAATGTCCTGGCGGAGCCCCTCCGGGTCGGTGCAATCGACGGTGTGGATGTAGAGCGTGCGCCGGTCGTCGGACACATCGACCGACAGGGTCCCCGGCGTCAGGGTGATCAGGTTGGCAAGCAAGGTGATCTCAAAATCGCGGTCGACCTTCAGCGGATAGGCGAAGATGCCCGGCTTCAGGTTCATCTTCGGATTCAGCACCATGATCGCTACCCGGACCGAGGACAGGACCAGCTCGTAAACGAACATGACCATCAGCGAAATCATGCGGCGGGCGCGGGAAAAATATCCCGTCGAGCCAACCTGCTCGCGGATCAGCGACAACGCCACCGCACCGAGCGCGAGACCGAAAAGAAGATTGGGCAGGCTGAACGAGCCGGTCACCGCCGCCCAGGCCAGCGCCATCAGAATGTTGGCGAGATAGAGATTCATTGCCCGACCTCCCTCACCGGCCCCTGGGAAGGAAAGACCGCATCGACATAACCGGACGGCGTCAGCAATTCGCCGGCGATGCGGTCGCTAACCCGGATCACCGGCTCCGGATAAAGCCCGACCGCGACTGTCAGCACGGTCAGCGCGATAAGCGCTCCGGCGACGACGCTGCGCGCACCGGCGGGCTCCTCCTTCGCTTCCGTCTCCCGCGGCGCGACCTCCCGCCAGAAGGAGAAGGCAAAAGTCCGGCCAACCGCGATCGTGGTCAACAAGCCGGTGAGCAGAATGGCGAATGCCAGCCACCATGCGCCGACATCCAGCGACGCCTTGACCAGATAGGCCTTGGCCCACAGCCCCGAAAAAGGCGGCAGGCCGGAGACCGAGAGGAACAGCACCAGTGCAATCGCCGCCAGCCAGGGCGCCTGGCTGTACAGGCCGCCCGCCTCGCGCAGCGAGAAACCGTTCATGCGCGCGCCCATCATGCCGGCAAGAAAATAGAGTGCCGTCATCACGATCATGGAATGCACGGCGTAGAACACCGCGCCCGACAGCCCGGTCGCGCTGCCTAACGCCAATCCCGCCAGCATCATGCCGATGCCGGAGATCACCATGTAGCCGAGCATGCGGCGGATATCGTTCTGGGCAAGCGCGCCCATCGCGCCGAGCACCATGGTCAGCGCCGCCACGATCGCGATTGTCCCCGCCAGCACATCCCTTTCGACATCGAACAGCGTCAGGAAGATCCGCAGCAGCGCGTAGACGCCGACCTTGGTCAGCAATCCCGCGAACAGGCCGGACACGACAATGCGCGGGGTGTGATAGGACGCCGGCAGCCAGAAATTGACCGGGAAAGCCGCCGCCTTCATCGCGAAGGCGAACAGGAACATCGCTGCAATCGTGAAAAGCGGCCCGGACTCGCGCATAACGGCCGCCTTGCGCGATATGTCGGCCATGTTGAGCGTTCCGAAGGTCCCGTAAAGATAGGCGACGGCGAGCAGGAACAGCGTCGTGGCGACGAGGTTGAGGACGGCGTACTTGGTCGCGCCGTCAAGCTGCTCGCGCTCCGAACCCAGAATGAGCAGGCCGAAGGAGCCGATCAGCAGCACCTCGAACCAGACATAGAGGTTGAAGATGTCGCCGGTCAGGAAGGCGGCGGTCACGCCGGCCATCATCAAGAGCAGGAACGGGTAGAAGCCGTACCGGCGGCCGGTCCGCCCGACATCCCGCAGGGCGTAGACGCCGCCCGCAAGCCCGACGATACCGGCGGTCAACGCAAAGGTCGCGCCCAGCATGTCGGCCGCGAAGGTGATGCCGAAAGGCGGCAGCCAGCGCCCCATCGTCATGACGACGGTGCCGCTGTTCCAGACATGCCAGAACAGGCCGATATCGGCGACGAGCATGAGCGCCAGACCGGTCAGCGCGACATAGGGCTGCCGGTCGGTATTCTTGCGGGTCATCAGGCAAAGCGCGCCGAAGACAAAGCCGGCCAACAGCGGCGCCACCACCAGCCAGTCGGCCAATGCCGGCTGCGCCGTCACCATCGCCTGGGCAAGATCAACATGTGTTTCGGTTTTACCGGCCATCTGTTCCAGTCATCCAGTCAGTAGCCAAGCGGCGGCGCGGTTTCATCGCGCGGCTCGGCCTCGCGCATCTCGTCCGTGTCGTCCGTGCCGATCTCCTGGTAGCTGCGGAAAACCAGCACCAGCAGGAAGGCAAAGAAGGAAAACGAGATCACAATAGCCGTCAGCACGAGCGCCTGCGGCAGCGGATTGGCGATCGCCTCCACCGGCACGACCGCATCGTCGGGAATGATCGGCGGCACCTCGCGGGTGATCCGCCCGTTGGTAAAGATTGTCAGGTTGACCGCATTGCCGAGGATGGCGACGCCGAGCAGGATGCGAATGATGTGACGCGACAGCATCAGGTAGATCGCCGTGACGAAAAACAGGCCGGTCAGGATCGTGATCGCGGTCTCCATCAGTCGCGCTCCCTTTCCTCGAGGGCCAGCGCCGTCGAGGTGATCGCGCCGAAGACGACGAAATAGACGCCGATATCGAAAAGCATCGGCGTGGACAGCGCCAGCTCGACGCCGAACACCTCCGGGTAGACCCAAAGCCCGGTCAGGAACGGCACGCGCGGAAAGATCGACAGGATACCGGCAATGGCCGCGAGCAGCAGGCCGAAGCCCGACAGGGCCATGGGATGGAAACGGATCGCGCGGCGCACCGGCGACACGCCGAAGGCGATGCCGTAGATGGCCAGCGCCGAGGCCGCGATCAGCCCGCCGATGAAGCCGCCGCCCGGTTCGTTGTGTCCGCGCAGCAGCACGAAAACCGAGAACAGGATCATCAGGCTCGACAGATAAGGTGCGATCGTGCGGAAGATGAGAGTACGCATGGCCTAGTTCGCCTCCCTGACATCGGCGTGGATCGCTTCCGCCGTCTTCGCGGCGGCGGGTGGCGGCGCCGGCGGCTCCGTCAACGTGGAGCGCGACCGTTTCGGCAGCACGCGGATCAACGCCAGAATGGCGAGGCCGGACGTCATGACGACGGCGATCTCGCCGAATGTGTCGATACCGCGGAAGTCGACGAGGATCACGTTGACGATGTTGCGCCCATGCGCGATCTGCAGCGAATACTCGTTGAAGAAGTCGGTCAGCGCCATGTCGAAATCGACCTCGAGAACGCGCAGCATGACGAGCGTGAATGCCACGCCCGTGGCCAGCGCGATCGTGCCGTCGAGGACGACCTGTGACGCCGAGCGGTGATCCTGCGGCGACAGCCTGAGCCGCGTCATGGCCAGCGCCAGGATAACGACCGACAGCGTCTCGACCATGAACTGGGTGAAAGACAGATCCGGCGCGCCCATCAGCATGAACAGCACGGCGACCGCGAAGCCCTGTATGCCGAGCGACACGATCGCGGTCAGCCGGTTGTCGGCAAGGACGACGGCGACAAGCCCCACGGCGGCGATGACGATCACCGCCCACTCGTAGAAGAACAGTTGCGGGAAGTCCGGCATGGACGGCCATTCGCCGGCAAGCCCCATCGGGACGAGGATCGCCGCCGCGAGGAAAACGAAGGTCGCGGTGATGTAGGTCTCCATGCGGCCGTTCTGGATCAGCCGGGTGACCGCGACCGACAGCCGAACGATGCCGGCGACCGACTGATCGAACCCGCGGTCCGGCCCCCAGCCGATCGCCGCGAGCACGCCGGTCATGGCCGCGCGCAGCGGCGCCATGGCGAGATAGGCGGCGACGCCGAAGGCGATGGTCGCAAGCGACAGGTACAGCGGCAGCCCGAGATGCGGAACGACCGAGATCGTCACCTCCTCGGCACGGCCGATCACCGCGCTCGCCATCGGCGTGGAAAACCAGCCGTGGAAGGTCGAGGAGAACAACGCCGACAGCAAGCCGCAGACCGCCAGAACCGCCGGACCGATCCAGAGCAGCGCCGGCCCCTCATGGGCGTGTTTCGGGGTCTCGACCTGCGGCCCGAGGAACGGTTTAAGCGCGACGGCGAAACCGATGGCGAACATCAGCCCGTTGCCGATGATGGCAACGAGGGTGAAGACGATCGACCACGCGTCGCCATGCGCGAGGCCGTAATAGATCTCCTCCTTGGCGAGGAAGCCGAAGAACGGCGGCAGGCCGCCCATCGAAAAGGCGGCGAGAAGCGCGGCGAAGAAGGTGACCGGCATGGCTTTCGCCAGCCCGCCGAGCCTGGTGATGTCGCGGGTCCCGCTCTCGTGGTCGACATTGCCGGCCACCATGAACAGACCGCCCTTGAACATCGAATGGGCGATCAGGTAGAGCACCGCGCCGGCGGCGGCCTTTTCGGTGCCGAAACCGGTCAGCATGACGAGCAGGCCGAGCGAGGCCATCGTCGTATAGGCGAGCAGCAGCTTCAGGTCGGTCTGGCGCAGCGCCAGCAGCGTGCCGAAGATCAGCGTCGCGCCGCCGAAGACCGGCAGGACGGTTTCCCACGCGGCGGTCTCCCCCATCACCGGATTGAGCCGCATCAGGAGGTAGACGCCGGCCTTCACCATCGTCGCCGAATGCAGGTAGGCGGACACCGGCGTCGGCGCCTCCATGGCGTTCGGCAGCCAGAAATGGAACGGAAACTGGGCGGACTTGGTGAAAGCCCCGCCGAGGATCAGCACGAAGGCGGCGATGAAGAACGGGCTTTCGCGCAGCAGGTCGCCGGTCGAAAGCAGCAGCGAAAGCTCGCTGACGCCGGTGATGTTCCAGATGAACATGAGCCCCGCGAGCAGCGACAGGCCACCCAGCCCGGTGACGACCAGCGCCTGGATCGCCGAGCGGCGCGACCGTTCCTCGGCGTGATTGAAGCCGATCAGCAGGAACGAGGTGATCGAGGTCAGTTCCCAGAAGATGAAAAGCATCAGGAACGAGTCCGACAGAACCAGCCCCTGCATCGCGCCCATGAACATCAGGATGAAGGAAAAGAAACGACCCTGGTGCCGGTGGCCCTTCAGGTAGCCCCCGGAATAAAGCACGATCAGCGTGCCGATGCCGGTGATCAGCAGCACGAATGTCAGCGACAGCCCGTCGATCAGCCAGGAAAAATTGACATTGAAGGACGGCACCCACTGGTGACCGCCGGTGACGCGGCCGCCCTGGGAGACATCGTCGACGAAGGTCAGGAAATGCGCGAAAAGCGCCGCCGGCGCGAGCGCCAGGACCCAGGCCGCATTGTGTTTCAGCAAACGCGTGATCGCCGGCGCGAAAAGCGCGACAATGAACGGCAGGAGAAGCGCATAGAATGTCATGTCGGGTCACATACCCAGGGGACGGATTGCCATACGCGGCAACGGCTGAAACGACGGGGATTTCATGGTGATCCGAACTAGGTCGGTTATACGCAAATCACAAGAGGCCGGCCGTAAATCCCGCTATTTTCAATAGGTTTTCGCCCTTTCTGCGACGATCCGCGCGCGCATATGTCCTCATGGCACCCGCTTGCCGCGCATTCCGTTGCGGCCTATCTGTGCTGAAAAGAGGTGACCGATGACAGAATCGCACAAGCTCAAGGTTGAAAAAACGGAGGCGGAATGGCGCCAGCAGCTGACGCCGGAGCAGTACCGCGTCACCCGCAAGCACGGCACGGAGAAGGCGTTCACCGGGCCGAACTGGGACAGTAAGGCGGCCGGCCTGTATTCATGCGTGTGCTGCGGACGCCCGCTCTTCCGTTCCGAGGCCAAATACGATTCCGGCACCGGCTGGCCGAGCTTCTACGAACCGGCCGAACCTGACGCGGTGACCGCGCACCGCGACCGCTCCTTCTTCATGGTACGCACGGAAATCCGCTGCGCCGATTGCGACGCCCATCTCGGCCATGTCTTCGAGGACGGACCGCAGCCGACCGGTCTGCGCTACTGCATGAACGGCGTCGCGATGGAGTTCACCCCGGACGGGGACTGAGCGCCGCTCAGGTCGCCTTCTGCATCGCCTCGATATGCGCGCCGTCGACGGCCTTGGCGGCCTTGTAGGCGTCGCGGGCGCGCAGCCTCTCTGCGTAAGCGACGAACTCGTCGCGTTCGGGCAACGTCTTGAACACCATGCCCCAGTCGACCTGCGCACCGACATAGATATCGGCGGCAGTGAAGCGGTCGCCGCAGACATAGTCGCGTTCCCTCAGCATGCCCGCAAGGACATCGACGACGAGATCGTAGTTGCCGAAACCGACCCTGCCCTGCTCCTGCGGGCCGAGGCCCTCGTCCCATTTGAAGGTATGGGCAACAATCGCCTGCTCGACCGGCCCGGCGCCGAAGAACGTCCAGCGCAGATAGGCCGCCTTCTCGCCGAGGCCACGCGGCAGTAAATCGGCTTCCGGAAACGCTTCGGCGAGATAGAGGCAGACCGCGGCCGCCTCGGTCACTACATTGCCGTCATGGACGATCGCCGGCACCTTGCCCATCGGATTGATGGAGCGGTAATCGCCCTTCATCTCCGGGCCGTAGCCGAGGATGTGCTCGTCGTAGTCGGCGCCCGCCTCGTGCAGCGCCCAGCGGGCGATCTGTCCGCGGCTCATCGGGTTGGTGTAGAACTGGATCTTGCCGGCCATGCGTCATCTCCGTCTGGCTGCCTCGGGCCGTTGCCCTGGCGAATGGAGCGCATAAGAGCGAAGCCGGTGACGGCGCGCAACGCAATTTTCGGTGTTCGCACGGCACTCCTGCCAAAGCTGTCAGTGGGGCTTCATGTATTTCATGTAGACCCAGCCGCGCACGAATTCGTCGCTGCCCGCGGGATCGTGCCAGACCTCGCACCAGGTGTGACGCACGGCGGCGCGCTGCTCGGCTTCCGGCAAGCGGACGAGATCGCGCGGGACCACGCCGTATTTGCAGCGGCCGGTCAGCGACAGGACCGTGCCGTTCGGATAGGCCGACTGGATCTGCGATTTCACCGACGGATATTTGCGCACGTTCAGCACGTCGCCCCGGGACACGTCCGTCACCTCCCAGGCGATGAAGGCAGAAGCGTTGGCGGCGGAAGTCGCGGCGAGCGCGGCAAGGGCCGCGATGACGGTTTTGATCTTCATGTCCTCCTCCGGGGTTGAACAAGTTCCGGCGATCGATACATCTGCTCTGGAATTCTGCCGCTGAACCGTCCCCGAATTACCGGTTCAGCTCCCGTTCATTAGTGCAATCGCGCACATCTGGAGGCCCGATGTCCCGTCCCTTTGGCACCCTTCCTGCCGCTCCCGTCGCCGAGAAACGCCCTGTCAGCGATACGCGCCACGGCATCACGCGGACCGACGACTATGCCTGGCTGCGCGCCGACAACTGGCAGGAGGTGTTCAAGGATACCTCCGTGCTCGACCCGGCGATCCGCGCCCATCTGGAAGCGGAAAACGCCTATCAGGACACGGCAATGGCCGACACCAAGGCGTTGCAGAAGACACTGTTCGAGGAAATGAAGGGGCGCATCAAGGAGGACGACTCCTCCGTCCCCGCACCCGACGGACAGTGGGCCTACGGGTCTTCGTTCAAGAAAGGGGGCCAGCAGCCGCGCTTCGAGCGCATGCCGCGCGGCAAAACCGGAGCGGATGATCGCACGATCATCCTCGACGGCGACAAGGAAGCCGAAGGCACGGCCTATTTCCGCATCTCGGCCGCCGATCATTCGCCCGATCATTCCAAGCTGTTGTGGGGGTATGACGACAAGGGTTCGGAGTTTTTCCGGCTGCGCGTACGCGACCTCGCCACGCTGGACGAGTTTTCCGACGATATTGCCGATTCCAGTGGCGGCGGCGTCTGGGACGCGGCGTGCGAAGGTTTTTTCTACGCCAGGCTCGATGCCAATCACCGTCCCTCGAAGATCTTCTACCACAAGCTCGGCACCGAACAGGCCGACGACCGGCTGATCTACGAAGAGCCCGACGCCGGTTTCTTCATGGGCGCCGGCGGCAGCCGTCTGAACGACTTCGTCTTCATCAACATCCACGACCACGAGACCAGCGAGTACCGGCTTCTGCGCGCCGACGATCCGCATGGCGATCCGGTCATGGTTGCGCCGCGCGAGACGGGCGTCGAATACGACATGGAGTCCGGGGGCGATGTGTTCTTTATCCTGACCAACGCCGACAACGCCAAGGATTTCAAGATCATGGCGGCGCCCGTTGATGCGCCGCAAAAGGAGAACTGGAGCGAGTTCGTTGCCCACAAGCCGGGCCGGCTGATCCTCTCGGTACAGGCCTACAAGGATTTCGTCGTCTGGATCGAACGGGAGAACAGCCTGCCGCGCATCGTCGTCAAGGACCGCGCGAGCGGCGAAGAGCACGCCATCGCCTTCGACGAGGAAGCCTATTCGCTCGGCCTGATGGGCTCCTACGAATACGACACCGATGTCATCCGCTTCACCTATTCCTCGATGACGACGCCCTCCCAGGTGTTCGACTACGACTTGCGCACGCGCGAGCGCGTCCTGCTGAAGACGCAGGAAGTGCCGTCAGGCCACGATCCGGAGGATTATGTCACGCGGCGCATATACGTTCCGTCGCATGACGGGGCCGAGGTGCCGGTCACCCTGCTCCACCGCAAGGACACGAAGCTCGACGGATCGGCGCCCTGCCTGCTCTACGGCTACGGCTCGTACGGCATCGCGATTCCCGCCTCCTTCAACACGAACTGCCTGTCGCTGGCCGACCGCGGCTTCGTCTACGCCATCGCCCATATCCGCGGCGGCAAGGACAAGGGGTTCGCCTGGTACGAGGACGGCAAACGCGCCGCCAAGCAAAACACCTTCAGGGATTTCGTCGCGGTGGCGCGTTACCTTGCGGCGGAGAAATACACTTCCGCCGACCGCATCGTCGCCCAGGGCGGATCGGCAGGCGGCATGTTGATGGGCGCGGTCGCCAACATCGCGCCGGACGCGTTTGGCGGCATCATCGCCGAGGTCGCCTTCGTCGATGTGCTGAACACGATGCTGGACGACACGCTGCCGCTGACCCCGCCGGAATGGCCGGAATGGGGCAATCCGATCACCTCGAGGGAAGACTACGAGACGATCGCGGCCTACTCGCCCTACGACAATGTGGACAACAAGCCCTACCCGCCGGTGCTTGCGGTCGCCGGCCTGACCGATCCGCGCGTCACCTATTGGGAACCGGCCAAGTGGATCGCGAAAATGCGCGCGGAAAGCCCTGAAGGCGGTCCGTATCTCATGCAGACGCACATGGATTCGGGCCATGGCGGCGCGTCCGGCCGTTTCTCGCGGCTCGGGGAAATCGCGTTTTCCTATGCCTTCGCGCTCAAGGTGACGGGCAAAGCCTGACGAACGACGGTGGGATTGTGATGCCCGGCACACGGCATTTCGACACAATCGGATCAGATGGTGGCAAGACAAGGAGGTTTGTCATGCCGCTTCCAACAGTCCTGTCTCGCACCGTGCTCGGCGCGGTTCTCGCGACGACGGTCGCCACGTTTGCCATGCCGGTTCCGCAGGCATCCGCGCGCACCCTGACCAGCATAAAGGCCGGCGAACGCTGTTCCTGGCCGTTCGCGCCGCCCGGCGTCTTTGTCGGCCACTTCCTCGGTTACGAGGAGTCGAAGTTCAGCTTCGACGATTCGCTTCGCCAGTTCACGACGCAACGCTGTTTTGCGACGCATGAGGAGTGCGACAACTGGCTCTACACGATGCAATCGGCCTACCCCGTCGGCGCATCGCAGGGGCGCTGCCATCACAAGAGCTAGGATTACCGAGCGGGCGCGCGGCGTTCCCTCGAAAGATCGAGCCAGAGGACAAGCGCCGCAATGCAGGGGATCACCGCCGCGGCGGCCAGGGCCAAAAGCGTTCCATCCGGGCCGTATGCCTCGATCAGCAAGGCGCCGGGGATCGGCGCGACCGCTCCGGCAATCAGCATGGGCGTCGCGAGGCGCCCCATGATGCGGGGATAGTCGTGCGGGCCGAACACGGCGAGCGGCAGCGCGCCGCGCACGATCGACCACAGACCGTTGCCCGCGCCATAGGCGATCAGCGCGGCGGAAGCGGGAAAGCCGAAAAGCAATCCGAGAAACCCGACGAGCACGAGCGACGTCGCCACGATCATGGTGATGATCGGATGATGCCGCTCCCGGCCGAGCATCTCCAACACGCGCGCGCCGACCTGTGCCGGGCCGATCAGCGTCCCGAGGCCGACGGCCGCGGCAAAGGCGTAGCCCTGCGCGGTCAGGATGGTGATCAGATGGATCGACCAGACCGACATCAACACGCCCAGGGTCATGCCGGCGACGGCGATGCACCAGAAACGCAGCATGCTGAAGCCCTGTCGCGGCGGCTGATCGCCGGGCGCGTTCGCCGATTGCGCCACGTCCGGGCGGCGGGCAATGCGCGGCAATGCGTACCAGCTGAGCGGCAGCGTGACCGTCAGATGCAGGGCGGCGTAGCCGAAACACGCGTTGCGCCATCCGACCGTCTCGACGAGAAAAGCCGAAATCGGCCAGCAGACCGTCGAGGCAAAGCCGCCCCACAGCGTCAGCGCCGTGATCGCGCCGCGCGCGCCACGCCCGTAGATATGTCCCAGTGTCGAGAAGGCCGCATCATAAAGGCTCGCCGCCATGCCGAAGCCCAGAACGGTCCAGGCGGCGAAATAGACAGGCGCCGACCGCGCAAAGCCCATGACGATCAGTCCGGCGGCGATCAGGACCATCCCGGCCGCGAGCACACGCCGGCCGCCTTCCGCCTGGATGAATGCGCCCACCTTGCGCGCGGAAAGGCCCGAGACCAGCAGGCCGATCGAGATGCCTGCGGTGACCGTCCCCGCGCTCCAGCCCATCTCCTCGCGGATCGGCGCGGCAAGCACGGCCAGCAGATAGAACGTGCTGCCCCATGCGAAGATCTGGACGATGCCGAGCGCCGAGATGATCCGCCACCGCTCGTTCATCGCGCGCCCCCCTCGCCCTCGCCGGCTCAGCGCGACGCGAGCGCGGCGCTCTTGATCTGGGCGAAGACCGGCAGACCGTCGGCGAGCTTCAGCTGGTCCCAGGAGCGTTTGGTCACGCGCGCCAGCAGGTTGGCGCCGTCGCCTTCGCGTCCGAGCGCCAGCAGCAGCACCATCTCGCGTTCGCCGAGCGCGCGCGACGAGACGATGCGGGCGGGCAGCACGTTGAGGATCGAGGTCGAGCGCGGCTCCTGCAACGTGATCGACACGTCGCCGGCGCCGATGCGCAGCCTGAGATGCGTGCCCGCTTCCAGCTCCGGCGATCCCGGAACGAGGAACCGGCCGCCATCGACGTCGAGGTCGAGCAGGCCATAGGCGGCGTCATGGCCGACGACGACGGCGTCGAGGCTGACGGCGGCGTCGCGCTGGCGCGCCAGCGGCAGGTCGATATCCGACTGGATGTCGCCGAGCGGGCCGCTGGCCACGACCTTGCCGGCGCGCAACAGCACCAGGTGGTCGGCCAGCCGCTCCACCTCGGCAATGTCGTGCGTCACGTAGAGCACCGGGATCGCCAGCGTCTCGTGCAGCTTTTCGAGAAAGGGCAAGATCTCGTCGCGCGTCTCGCGGTCGAGCGCCGACAGCGGCTCGTCCATCAGCAGCAGGCGCGGCTGCGACAGCAGCGCCCTGCCGACCGCGACGCGCTGGCGCTCGCCGCCCGACAGTTTCGCCGGCGCGCGCTCCAGCAGGCCGGCCAGGCCGAGAAGCCCGACCGTCTCGTCGAAGCCGATCGTGCCGGGGCCGGCCACCGGCGGCTTGCCGCGCGCGGCGTAGAGCAGGTTGCCGCGCACCGTCAGGTGCGGGAACAGGCTCGCCTCCTGGAAGACATAGCCGACGGCGCGCCTGTGCGGCGGCAGGAAGGTCCGGCCGTCCTGCCACGCCTCGCCGCCGACCCGGCAGGAGCCGTCGAGCCGCTGCAGTCCGGCGATGCAGCGCAGGATGCTGGTCTTGCCGCAGCCCGACGGGCCGAACAGCGCGGTGATCCCCCGTCCCGGCACGGTGAATTCCGCCTCCAGCGCGAAGCCGCCGAGCCGGCCGGAAAACGCGGCCGCGATGCCGTTCGCCGCCGTCATCGCCCGGCCCGCCGCATGCGTTTTTCGGCCAGCATCATGGCGAGGATGACGACGAAGGCGAAGACCACCATGCCGGCGGCGAGCATGTTGGCCTCGCGCCAGCGCAGCGTCTCGACGAAATCGTAGATCGCCACCGACAGCACCCGCGTCTCGCCGGGGATGTTGCCGCCGATCATCAGGACGACGCCGAACTCGCCGACAGTGTGGGCGAAGCCGAGCACCGCGCCGGTCAGGAAACCGGGCCGCGCCAGCGGCAGCGCGACGGTGAAGAAGGCGCGCAGCGGCGAGGCGCGCAGCGTCGCCGCGACCTCCATCGGCCGCTCGCCCATCGCCTCGAAGGCGTTGCGGATCGGCTGCACGACGAAGGGCAGCGAATAGACGACAGAGCCGATCACCAGCCCCTCGAAGGTGAAGGCCAGCGTGCGCGCGCCCCACAGCGAGGCGAGCGCGCCGCCCGGGCCGTCCGGGCCGAGCGCGACCAAGAGGTAGAAGCCGAGCACGGTGGGCGGCAGCACCAGCGGCAAGGCGACGACGGCCGCGACGGCCTCCTTCCACCAGGCTTGCGAGCGCGCCAGCCACCAGGCGACCGGCGTGCCGACGACGAGAAGGATCGCCGTGGTCAGCGCCGCCAGTTCGATCGTCAGCCGGACCGCGGTCCAGATTTCCGGTGAGAGGTCTTGCACGCCGTCAGCTACCCGATTGTGTCGCGTAACCGTACTTGCCGATCACGGCGGCCGCCACCGGCCCGTGCAGGAAATCCAGAAACGCCCGCGCCGCCGCGTTGTCCCCGCCCCTCTTCAGCAGCACCGCGTCCTGGCGGATCGGCGCATGGAGGCCGGCGGGCACCTGCCAGCGCGAGCCGGCCTCGCTGCCGGCGATCTGCGAGGCGGCGACGAAGCCCAGTTCGGCGTTGCCGGTCTGCACGAACTGGAAGGTCTGGGCGATGTTGTTGCCCTGCACGAATTTCGTCCGCAGCGCATCGAAAACGCCGAGCGCCTTCATCGCCTCGGCGGCGGCGGCGCCGTAAGGCGCCGTCACCGGATTGGCGATGGCGATCCGGTCGAAGCCGGCGGCGCGCAGCGTCTCCCCGCCCGTCACCAGCCCGGCGTCGGCGCTCCACAGCACGATCCGGCCGACGGCATAGGTGAAGTCCGTTCCCTCGACCGCGAAGCCCTCTTCGAGCGCCTTTTGCGGCCGCGCCGCATCGGCGGCGAGAAACACCTCGAACGGCGCGCCCTGGCTGATCTGGGCGTAAAGCTGGCCGGTGGAGCCGAAGCTCATCGCCGCCTGGTGGCCGGTTTGCGCGGTAAAGGCGGCGGCGATCTCCCGCGCCGCGTCGGTGAAATTCGCCGCGACGGCGATTCTCACCTCGCCCGCCCCGGCAAGGCCCGGCAGCAGGCCGGCCGCAAGGGCGGCGAGCGCGACGACGCATCTGGCGAGAATTGGCAAGGCGGGCCTCCGGTTGCCGGCGGAAAGACAATGATCCGGGGTATAGCCGTTTCGCCGGGCCGAGGGAATGTCCGGCGGGGGTCAGCCGCCGTCCCCGCCGTTTTCCTCCCTCTCGCGCGCGGCGCTGTGCCGGGCGATCAGGTCGTCGAATCTCCCGCGCGCCTCGGCGAGGTCCGCCCGCGTCAGCGTGATCGCCTGTTCGTTCTCCCGGACGGTCTGGCGGCAGGTCGGGCAGATCTCGCCGGGTTTCGGCTCGGCGGGCCTGCGCGCCGCGCGCCAGGCCCGCTGCGCCTGCCAGCCATGGCCGCCGGCCATCTTGCCTTGCTTCGCCGCATCCTCCAGCCCGCGCTTGTGCGCCGCGTTCGCTTTCGGCGCGCGGCGTAAAAAGCTGCCGACGGTGTTTGCGTGACAGGAAAGCTCCTGGGCGATCATCCAGTAGGGCCACCCCTCCAGCCCGAAGCGGTGGAACCGCTCGGCCATTGCGTCGGTGTCCTGCAGCTTGGCGCGGGAGAAAGGCTTGCCGGCCGTTTTCTTCGTCATCGTATTCGGCCTCCTTGCGGGCACGAAAAAAGGCCGCGATGCGAAGCATCCGGCCTGTCGGGAATTCTGGCGATTGTGCGGAAAGAATGCCTGAAGGGCGTCACGGCGTCAAGGAATTTATTCCTAGTTGTATACGTGAGAAAACAGAATGAATTCCTATATGATTCGGATGTGTGACAGGTCGGCGAGTTTCCACATCGGAAACTATTTTTTCGGATGCGTATTGTAGTACGCGCCAAAGGTGGCAAATTATGCACCGCGTGCATGTGATGCACGACAGATTCGGTGGAGATGTCGGGGATCGAACCCAAGAGCGGAGGTCGGAAGTCTGCGCGCCGGGGCACCAGCCCCACATCCCCATTGAGACGGGTCTCCGATGGCGAGACCCGAATGCACCCGTACTCAGTACGGTGCGCCAGCCCCTTGGGCACAAGGCAGGGCGGTAGTTACGGTGTTTGCGCATCTGGCTACCGTCCTTCCATCGCAAGGAGCGATTGACGTTTTAAATGATTCGGAGGGCGTGTTGCGACTGACGAAACCCGTCAAGCAGCCACAAACGCACCTCACGCCCGTAATTCACAGCGGGTGTATAACGGGGAGAAAAAAGGATTTCTGCCTTGACAGGAAAAGTGAATCGAAATTCGAGCGCGCGAATCACCAATCGAAGAAAAAATGAACGACACGCTCAAGCGGATGCTTGAGACGCCGCCGAAGCCGCACGCTCTTCCAAAGAGCGACGAACAAAAAGAAAAGCGTCCGCAAGAAAAGCAAGACAAATAGCTGACTCGCGTGTCGGACGCTTCTTTGTTATTTCTGTTAAAGTGAGTGAAGATGGCAATCCATCAAGTGGGCCTTGGCCGTTTGGCCATGTCGCCCGCATCAAGTTTGGGCAGGGTGTTGTGGGTAAGACCGCCCCTGTAGCGCTCGCTTTTATGTTGGTGATGGCGGTTGCCATTTACGTTTCTGGCGGAGATCCATGGTTTGTTGGCGGCTTAGCCGTGATGGCATTTGTCGGCTTTTTTGCGTTTATCTGGAGAGTGTTTTCGTACGCCGAAAGGCACCCCCATCACGCAATCTCGGAAGGTGCCGATGTCTATAAGATTCTCCAACTTGAGCAGGCGGCGAAGAACCCTAACATAATAGAGGCTCAAGCAGAGCCAGTTGCTAATACCGCTCCCCCGAAGGCGATCACAAACCAAGGCGGAAACGGTGCATAGGCTGTATTCCATATCTGTTAATTGGGGAGAAGGTTCTCCATCCTACGTATCCGTAGACCTAGCCCTAACATCGCCCGGCGATGACTGGATCCGCTTTAGTGGGATGCAGTGGTTTTACTGGTCGAGCAAAAGTAAGAACGAAGTCGTTGATACCGTTCGCTCGGCGCTGGCGCCTGGTCAACAATGCGTAGTCACAGTCATTCATTTGGAGGCGGCTGATGGACAAGCGCCAGCTTGGATATGGGATTGGTTAAACGACAAAATGCAAAAACAGTTCAGCGGGACCCCTTAGTCTTTCGGGTCCTCAATAGCCTGCGCGCCTTCCGCTTAGGCGTAATCGGCGTCACCAATCCGCCGATAGGTCAGACACTTGCCACGGGCGGCTTCAAGCAGTCGTTCCGCGCGTTCCGCATCGGAAACCTTGAACGCCGCACGGTGATTGTAGCGGGAATCGAATTCGGCAAGGTGGCGATGCAGGCGCGCCTCCGCGCCCCCCTACCCCAGATGCTGCCTGATCCACCCGGTGATCTGCCCCGCCGACATCGCGCCGGACTGTCGGGCCACCTCGCGCCCTCCGGCATAGAGGATCATCGTCGGGATGCCGCGGATGCCGAGCTGGCCGGCGGCCTGCTGTTCCTCGTCGGAATTGAGCTTCAGGAAGCGCACGCGCGGCTCCATCTCCTTGGCCGCCTGCTCGAAGGCCGGCGCCATCATGCGGCACGGGCCGCACCAGGGCGCCCAGACGTCGACCACCACCGGCACCGAGGAACGCGCCACCTGTTTCATAAACATCGCGCCGCTGGCCTCGGCCGGATGGCCGGAAAACAGCGGCTGCTTGCACGAGCCGCAGCGCGCCTTTTGCGCCGGGCGGTCGGCGGGCAGCCGGTTCACCGCCGAACAGGACGGGCAGACGATCTCGTTCGTGTCGGACATGGGATTTCTCCGGACAGGGTTTGCTCGCCGGGAACCTAGCGCCTCGCGCGCCGGGGCCGATTGATCCGCGTCAACCGGCGCGGCGGGCCGCGGCCCGCATCGCCCGGCGGTCACGCATCACCCGGCCAGCCATTGCTCCAGCGCCGCCGCATCGGGAAGCCCTCCGGCGTGGACAAGCTTGCCGTCGACGGAGATGCCGGGGGTCGACATCACGCCCGCCATGGCGATGGATTTCATGTCAGTGACCTTTTCGATCTCGACCTCGAGCCCGAGCCTGGCGGCCGCGTCGCGGACCATCTGCTCGGTCGTCTCGCAGCGCTTGCATCCCGGGCCGTAGACCTTGACGGTTTTCATGCGTGTGTCCCTTCAAAGAATTGCATTGAACAGATAGCCGGTGGCGAGGATGCCCAGAGCCACCACGGCAAGGAAAATCGCGATCAGGCGATAGGTCAGCACCTGCTTGAGGATGATCATCTCGGGCAGGCTCAGCGCGATGACCGACATCATGAATGCCAGCGTCGTGCCGAGCGCCGCGCCCTTGCCGAGCAAGGCCTCGACGATCGGTATGACGCCCGCCGCGTTGGTGTACATCGGCACGCCGACGACCACGGCCGCGGGCACCGACCACCAGGCCTCGCCGCCCATGATCCGCAGCATCATCTCTTCGGGAACGTATCCATGGATCGCCGCCCCGATGCCGATGCCGACCAGCACCCAGATCCAGACCTTGCCGACGATCTCGCGCACCTGCCCGATGCCGATCTTCAGCCTGTCCACCATCGTCAGGCTTTCCGCGGGCAGGTCTGCCACGGGGCCTGCGCTCAGTTCGCGCACCCACTCCTGCAGATACCGCTCGAGACCCATGCGGCCCAGCACCAGCCCCGCCGCCGTTGCGATCGTGAAGCCGAATACGAGGTAGACCGTGGCGATCTGCCAGCCCACCAGCCCGTAGAGCAAGCCAAGTCCGACCGGCCCCACCATCGGACCGGCGATCAGGAAGGAAAAGGTCACGCCGAGCGGGATTCCCGCGGAGACGAAACCGATGAAGAGCGGCACCGAGGAACAGGAACAGAAAGGCGTCAGGACGCCGAGAGCGGCGGCAAGCGGATAGCCGAGGATTTCGCGCTTGCCGGCAAGGATGGCGCGCGTTTTCTCGGGACTGAACCAGCTGCGCAACACGCCCGTCACGAAGACGATCCCGGTCAGCAGGAGCAGCACCTTGGGCACGTCGTAAACGAAGAAGGCGATCGCCTCGCCGGTATGGCTGTCCCGTGCCACCGGGAAGAGCGACGTCACCCATTCGGAAAACGGGATCAACTGGCCATAGACCAGCCACCAGGCGAACGCGGCCGCAAGGACCCCTGCGTACCAAAGCCCGGCGGGCGCGCTGTGGCGGGGAGTGGAACCATGTGCTTCGACGGTCACGCCGCATTCCTTTCGAACAGTCTGTTCCCTTCCGGCGATGCCACGGCCAGCGCGGCATCGACGAGCGCGGCGGTTTCCGGCGACATCCGGTCATTGCGGCGGTAGCGCACCCACTGGGCATCGCGCCGGTCGGTGACCAGTCCGGCATCCTTCAGGATCTTCATGTGCCGCGACATGCGGGATTGCGTCGCGCCGAGCTTTTCCATCAGTTCGCAAACGCAATGCTCGCCGCCGTCCGACAACAGCGCCATCGCGGCGAGCCGCGTCGGTTCCGCCAGGGCGGAAAGGATTTTCACCGGATCGTTCATGCCGCACTCGTTGTTTCGCTTATGCGCATCTGCACATAAGCCGGCGCAGCCGGCATTGACCGGGATCAAACGGGGAAGGGATACGCGCCCGCCAGATCCCTACTGCGCGCTATCCACAGCCGGGATCGCCTTGAGATAGGCGGCGACGGCCTCGCGGTCCTCGGCGGCGAGCTTCGCCATGTTCTCCTGCACGGCGACCATCGAGCCGCCGACCGAGTCGAAATCGGGCGTGAAGCCGCTTTCCAGGTAATAGGCGATGTCGGCCTCGCTCCACGAGCCGATGCCGCCCTCGCCGCCCGTGATGTTGGGAATGCGGCCCGGGCCTTCGGGATTGGGCGCGCCGGAAAGCCAGAGGTCCTTTTTCAGCCCGCCGGCGAAATCGCGCGGCGTGTGGCACTCGCCGCAATGGCCGAGCCCCTCGACGAGATACTGGCCGCGCAGCACCTTGTCGTCGGCGGTGTCGAGCGGCACCGCCGGTTCGCTGCCGGCATAGAGCAGTTTCCACATGCCGACGCCGCGGCGGATGTTGAACGGAAAGCCCAGCCTGTGCGGGCCCGGGTCGTTGCCGACGGCGGGCAGCGTCTGCATGAAGGCCCACAGATCGGCGAGATCGCCGGTCTCCATGCGCGCATAGGACGTCCACGGGAAGGACGGGTAGTAATGCGCGCCGTCCGGCGCGACGCCGCGCAGCATGGCGTTGGCGAAGTCTTCGGCCGTCCAGCCGCCGATACCGGTTTGCGGGTCGGTGGAGATGTTGGGCACGACGAAATCGCCGAAGTCGCTCGCCAGCACGTGGCCGCCGCCGAGTTTCAGCTTGTCGTCGCCTTGCGCCTTTTCGGCTGCGTGGCAGGAGGCGCAGCCCCCTGCCCAGAAGATCGTCTCGCCGCGCGCGGCGTCACCGTCCGGCATCGCGGCCAGGACGTCGCGCGGCAGCGTCTGCGGCAGCGTCAGAACGTAGAAGACAAGCCCGCCCGCGATCGCGGCGAGCACGACGATGAGGGCGAGCTTGCGGATCATGGCCTAGTTCTTGACGCGGTAGCCTTCGTGGCAGCTCTTGCAGGTGCCGAGAACCGGCCCCATCGCGGCCTTGAACGCGTCGAGATCGGCCGGGCCGGCCTTGCCGGACGCCTGCATGGCGGCGCCGGCGGCGCTCTGGAACTTGGCGAGTTCGGCCTTGAAACCCTCCGGGTCTTCCCAGATCTTGGGCGACGCCGTCGTGTCCGCGCCCATGTCGCTGCCTTCCGGGAAGTAGTCGCCGAACGTCATCGCCGCGGCGTTGAGCGAAGCGATCGCCAGTTTGGCGGCGGCCGGATTGTAGGCGATTTCGCCCTTCATCATGCCGGCGGTGACGCCGGCGGCGGCGCCGTTGCCCTGCATGATCGCCTTGCGCGCGGCGATCGGATCGTCGGCGGCGAAGGCTGCCACGGCGGTGGCGGTGACGATGGACAATGCAAGTACAGTCTTTTTCACGAGAGATCTCCTGAGGCTGGTTACGCGCATGTTGGACATCAAGATTGCGATAATTATTCCCGTCCGGGCGATCACGGTTGCGTGAGCGGGTGTGACACAGTGTCAACGCAAACGAAACGCGGCCCCGCAGAAGGCCTGCGGGGCCGCATAAATTCATCGCCGGACGGGCCGCCCGGCCGCGGGTCAGGCGGTGGCCGCCTCGTACATCTCCAGGACGTAGTCCCAGTTGATCAGGCTGTCGACGAAGGCCTCGAGATATTTCGGCCGCGCGTTGCGGTAGTCGATGTAATAGGAGTGCTCCCACACGTCGACGCCGAGGATCGGGCTCGCGCCGTTGACCAGCGGGTTCTCGCCGTTCGGCGTCTTCATGATCTCCAGCTTGCCGTCCTTGACGGCGATCCAGGCCCAGCCGGAGCCGAACTGGGTGACGCCGGCATTGATGAAGTCGGCGCGGAACTGGTCGTAGCCGCCGAGATCAGAATCGATCGCCGACTGCAGCTTGCCCGGCAGCGAGCGGCCGCCGCCGTCCTTCTTCATCCATTTCCAGAAATGGATGTGGTTGTAGTGCTGGCCGGCATTGTTGAACAGGCCCGGGTTCTTGCCGTGCGACTGCCTGACGATCTCCTCCAGCGACAGCCCGTCCATCCCGGCCTCGGCGGCGAGCTTGGAGCCGTTGTCGACATAGGCCTTGTGGTGCTTGTCGTGGTGATACTCCAAAGTCTCCCTCGACATGAAGGGCTGGAGCGCCTCGTAATCATAGGGAAGGTCGGGAAGCGTAAAGGCCATTGGGGATCTCCTTTTTCAAACGAATTCGCATCGAAACCGGCGCAACGGACGGCTCCGCTACGCTGTCCAGCAGACACATAGAATTCCAGCGCGGCCACGGCAACAAAGGAAGCGGGTTTTTTCCGCCTAGGCGTGCGCCCAGTCCCAGTAGAGTTCGCGCGCCTTGGTTGCGATCGGTCCCGGCTGGAGTTTGCGGTCCTCTATCTGGACAATGGGCACCACCTTCGAATGGTTCCCGGTCGAGAAGATTTCGTCGGCATCCATGAAGTCGGCGACGGTCAGTGTCTTCTCGACAGTCTTGAAGCCGTAGTCGGCGAGCAGGTTGATGGTTCGCGAACGGGTGATACCGGAAAGGAACGTGCCGTTCGGCGCGGGCGTGAAGACCTGGTTGTCCTTGACGATGAAGACGTTGGAAGCGCCGGTCTCGGCGACATTGCCCAGCATGTCGCGGACCAGGCAGTTGTCGAAGCCTCGGCTCTTGGCCTCGAGGATGGCGCGACCGTTGTTGGGATAGAGGCAGCCGGCCTTGGCATTGGTCGGCATGGTCTCGATTGTCGGCCGGCGGAACGGCGACACGGTAACGGAAAATCCCTGCGGCGGCAGCATCGGCGCCTCGTGCAGGCACAGGCAGAAACGCGTCGATTCCGGATCGGCGGGCACCGACATGTAGCCGCCGTGTTCGGCCCAGTACATCGGCCGGATGTAGACGGCCGTGTTGCCGTCGAATTTTTTCAGTCCGTCCCATGTCAAGCCGACGATTTCCTCGGCGGTCATGGTCGGCTTTAGGCCGAGCGCAATCGCGGATGCGTTGACGCGGGCGGCGTGAAGATCGAGATCGGGCGCGACGCCCTCGAACCAGCGCGCGCCGTCAAAGACCGAAGACCCGAGCCACATGGCATGGCTACGCGGTCCGATAATCGGCACGTTGCCTTCATGCCAGTCGCCATCGACATATGTCCACGTCGTCGTCTGCGCTATTGTATCGACCGCCATCATCGTCTCCTCGGATCCTAGCCCCATGAGGCAAACCGGATTTGGAAGAAAACGTCAATCACCGCGTCAGACATGCGACGATACGGTTACCTATTGACCCTCCCCCGCGCATTGCCCAAAGTCTGCGCAACCGGAACTGGAAAATGTCTTTCAAAGCATACGCATTCGACGCCTACGGCACCCTTTTCGACGTTCATGCCGCCGTCCGCAAGCACGCAGATGCGCTCGGCACGGCCGGGCAGAAGCTCTCCGAACTGTGGCGCACCAAGCAGCTGGAATACTCCTGGGTGCGCTCGCTGATGGGCTCCTATACGGATTTCTGGCGGCTGACCGAAGAGGCGCTCGACTTCGCGCTGGCCGCCACGCCCGATGTCGACAAGGCAATGCGCGATCCGCTGCTGGAAGCCTACTGGACACTCGACTGTTACCCGGAAGTCCGCGACGTGCTGACGCGCTTGCGCGACAGCGGCGGCGCCACCGCCATCCTGTCGAACGGATCGCCCGACATGCTCGATGCGGCGGTGCAGAGCGCCAAGCTCGGCGATTTGCTCGATGCGGTAATTTCGGTGGATGCGGTCAAGACATTCAAGACGTCGCCGCAGGTCTACCAAATGGTGGTCGACACGTTCGATGCGCAGCCAGGCGAGATTTCCTTCCAGTCCTCCAACCGCTGGGACATCGCCGGTGCGCACAAATTCGGATTCCACACGGTATGGATCAACAGAAGCGACCAACCAAACGAGTACCATAATTACGGCCCAGCTCGCGAAATCTCCGACCTGACAGCCCTGTAGGCCCGCCGCGGGCGGTAGTGTTGCGCGGCTGCAACTGCCGTCGGGCATTTGTTGATTCGGGTGCAAATCGGCCTAGTTGCCGACAGAATCCGCTCAATTATTTACGGAATTGGGTTAAACGCCGATTCGCGTTCATTCGCGAACGGCATTGAGGCAAACGCATCCGATTTCAGATGGACCGATGATGGATAACCTTTCGCGCCGCAGTTTTCTGGCAGTTTCCGCAACGATCACAGCCGGTTTCGCCGTCAGTGCCTGCACGACCGCGGGCTCGCCGGGCAGCGACGGAATGGCCTTTCGGCGCACGACCCCGGAGTTTCCGCCTTACGCCACAATGTACGGTCCGGTGAGCGACAACGGATTCAATATCCCGGCCGTGCCCTACACCAAGATTCCGGAGCGTTTTTTGCGCCAGGTCGTACGCGATCCCACGGGGGAGCCCAAAGACACGCTGGTCGTCGATACACAGGGCCATTTCCTCTACCTCGTCCTCGGCAACGGTTATGCGATCCGCTACGGCGTGGGCTTGGGCCGGGCCGGTTTCGAGTGGTCGGGCCGCGCCGAGATCGGCGCCAAGCGCGAATGGCCGAAATGGTTCCCGCCGGATGAAATGGTCGACCGCGAGCCGAAGCTGGAGAAGTACCGTGTCTCCTATGACAAGGAAAACGACGTCTATAATGGCGGCATGGAGCCGGGCATCATGAATCCGCTGGGCGCGCGTGCGCTCTATCTCTACGAGGGCAGAAAGGACACGCTCTATCGCCTGCACGGCTCGCCGGAGTGGAACTCGATCGGCAAGTCGGTGTCATCCGGCTGCGTGCGCCTGATGAACCAGGACATTCTGGATCTCTATGACCGCGTGCCGTTGCACACACCGGTTCTGGTGCGCTGATCCGATCGAACAAAACGCCGGCCCCAAGCCGGCGTACTCGCTAGTCGAGAGCTTTCTTCAGACCGCCGAGAATGCCGCGCACCAATGCGCGACCGAGCTGTGTCGAGACTGAACGCGCCAGAGATTTCATTGCCGCCTCGCCGACGGTCTGGCGGTTTGACGAACGGCGCCGCGTCGACGCTTTTCGTTTCGACGAAGTCCTCCTACGGCGGGCGTCATCATCGTCTTCGCCGAAATCCGGCAACGTCCAGCGCGAACCGCGCTCTTCTTCACGTTCTTCCTCCTCGTCACGCCGATGCTTCTCGGCTGCAGCCTTCTCAGCCCGCGCCATCAGCATCTCGTAAGCGGAATCGCGATCGACCGTCTCGTCATACTGCCCTGCGACCGGGCTCAGTTTCATGACCTCGACACGTTCATTGTTCTCAAGGGGGCCGAGGCGCGATGACGGCGGGCGGATAAGGGTGCGTTGCACGATGCCGGGCACGCCCTTGGCTTCCAGAGTGGAGACAAGCGCCTCGCCGACGCCGAGTTTGGTGATTGTCTCGAACGTGTCGATATCGGGATTGGGACGGAACGTTTCGGCGGCCACTTTCACCGCTTTCTGCTCGCGCGGTGTGTAGGCACGAAGCGCATGCTGCACCCGGTTGCCGAGCTGCGACAGGACCGTATCCGGCACGTCGAGCGGATTTTGCGTCACGAAGAACACACCAACCCCCTTGGAGCGGATCAGGCGGACGACCTGCTCGACCCGCTCAATCAGAACGTCGGGGGCCTCGTCGAACAACAGATGGGCCTCGTCGAAGAAGAAGACCAGTTTCGGTTTTTCCGGATCGCCGACCTCCGGCAGTTCCTCGAACAGTTCCGAAAGCAGCCACAGCAGGAACGTGGCGTAGAGCCGCGGATTCATCATCAGCTTGTCGGCGGCGAGCACGTTGATCGCGCCGAGGCCGTCGTGGGTCGTACGCATCAGGTCGGAAATCTTGAGCGCCGGTTCGCCGAAGAAGAACTCCGCGCCTTCGCGCTCCAGCACCAGAAGCGAGCGCTGGATCGCGCCAAGCGATGAGGAATGCACGTTGCCGTAGCGCTTGCCGATTTCCTTGGCGTTCTCGCCGATATGGTGGAGCAACGAGCGCAAATCCTTCAGATCGAGGAGCAGGAGTCCCTCGTCGTCGGCGATTTCGAAAGCGATGTTGAGCACGCCTTCCTGCGCATCGGTGAGGTTCATCAGGCGCGAGAGAAGAAGCGGCCCCATTTCGGAAATCGTGGTCCGGATCGGATGCCCCTTCTCGCCGAACAAATCCCAGAAGATGACGGGGAACTCCTGGAATTCGTAGGGGTCGAGCTTGATCGTCTCCGCCCGTTTCAAGAGGAAATCCTTGGCTTCCCCCTTCACGGCAATACCGGAGAGATCGCCTTTCACGTCAGCGCAGAAAACGGGAACGCCGGCATTGGAGAAACTCTCGGCGAGGATCTGCAGAGAAACGGTCTTGCCCGTACCGGTCGCGCCGGTGATCAGACCGTGCCGGTTCGCATAGCGCAGCGACATGAACTCCTGGCGCTGAAAACTGTCGTCCGGATTGCGGCTGGCGCCGAGAAAAATCCGGTCAGTCACGTCCCACATGGTCGCCTCTTTCTTCGTCAGTGTTTACGCTACGGCTATAGTCGGCGCCGGCGCGGACGGCAATGCCGGGAAAAATCGGCCCTGCCCCACAAAACCGCTTTACGGGCGACGGCAATCTACATATTACGTAAACGTCAAAATCGGAGGACGACATGGACGAACTCATTTCCCGCATCACGGATTCCGTCGGCATCGATGCCGATACGGCCCAAAAAGCCGTCGGCATGATCCTTGGCTTCCTCCAGAAGGAAGGCCCGGCCGACAAGATCCAGGAAATGCTCGGCGCCATGCCCGGCGTGCAGGACATCATCGACAGTGCGCCGCAGTCCGGCGGCGGCATGTTCGGCGGCGGCGTCATGGGCTTGGGCTCTGCCCTGATGGGCCTCGGTCTCGGCATGGGCGAAATCGGCGGCGTGGCCAAGCAGACCGTCGGCTATGCCAAGGAAAAAGCCGGCGACGGTCCCGTCGACGAAGTTATCGCGGCCATCCCCGGCCTCAGCCAGTTCGTCTGATCCTTTAAAGCACCCAATTCATGCCCGGCCGATTTCCCTGCCGGGCATTTTTCTTTGAACCGGCACGCAGATTGCTCCACACAGCGTAAAGGAGCGATTCCATGAGACGGCGCCAGTTTCTGTCCCATTTTGGCACATATACGGCCTTGGCCGCCTTCTCCCCGGGCGCGGCGGCGCAAACGCGCCTCTTTGCCGACATCCCGTTGCGGGGGACGGCAGATGCATCGCACTACGGTGTTGTAGCCGGCGCTACCGTGGATCAATCAGCGCGGTTTCAAGCCATGCTCGACGCCGCGGCGGCGGAAAGAAAAGCGCTGGTCCTTCCCGCCGGCCGCTATCTCCTCTCCGGAATCCGCCTGCCCTCCGGCATCACGCTCGAAGGCGTTCCCGACCGGACAGAGCTCGTTCATTCCGGCAGCGGCCCATTTCTCACGGCCAGCCGAACGGCCGGCATCGTATTGCGCGGCACCACCTTGCAGGGAACGGCCGATGCGGATGCCAAGACGATAGAGGGCCTTGTCGACTTCGCCGGCGTCGACGACTTCGTATTCGAGGATTGCAGCTTCTACGGCGCGATCGACAGCGCCATTCGCCTGCGCGGATGTTCGGGCCGGCTGAGCGGCAACACCATTTCCGGGGCGCGCCAGGCCGCTGTCTTTGCAACCGACAGCGCCGGGCTTTCGATTGCGGACAACACGATCGAGGACTGCGGCAATGGCGGCGTCGTCATCTACCGCAAAAGCCCCGGCCATGACGGTACGGTCGTTCGCGGCAACCGCATCTGCAACACGGGCGCGACGAATGGCGGAACCGGCCAATGGGGCAACGCGATCAATTTCTTCCGTGCCGACGATGTCATTGCCGCCGACAATCTGATCTCCGGCAGCGCGTTTACCGCGATCCGGGGAAATACGGTGCGCAATATGCGTGTGACCGGCAACACCTGCCTCGACAGCGGTGAGACAGCGATCTACGCCGAGTTCGCCTACGAGGACGCGATCATAACCGACAACACGGTCGACGGGGCCGCGAACGGCATTTCCGCGCCCAATCTCGACCACGGCGGTCATGGCGCAACGATTACCGGCAATGTCGTGCGCAACCTGCGCACAACCGCGCCATATGAGGTCAACATACCCGCCTTTGGAACCGGCATCGGCGTCGAGGCGGATGCGGTCGTGACCGGCAATTTGATCGAAAACGCGCCACTCTATGGCATCAATGCCGGCTGGGGCCCCTATCTGCGCAATGTGGACGTGGCCGAGAACACGATCCGCAATGCGCGCGTCGGCATCGGCGTTTCCGCCGTCGAAGGTGCCGGACAAGCAACGATCCGCGCAAACACGATCGGTGCGTATGAAACCGGAATTCTCGCCCACGCATGGGGCAAGCCGGTTGCGCGCGACCTGTTGGTCAATCCGGAAGATGCACCGGACAACGTGACGCTGGCGGGCAATAGAGCAACGTCAGGCTGATACGGCCCGCACTTCCGCGACCTCGATACCGTTCCAGTTCTTCAGCACCTTGTGCGACAACGGTTCCAGGCGCTCGCGCATCGCATCATCATGGCCAATCAGGCGCAGAAGAACCGAGGCGAGCATAATCTCGGCAGCCGGTCCCGAGCCGTCATCGCATTTCAACGCAATTCCCAGCCCTGCCTCAGGAAGTGCGGCGACATAGACACCGTCCGCGCCGGTCTTCGCGTAGACCGCGCCATCGCCCGCTTCCATGATGCGTGTACAGAAACGCTTCGTTCCTGCGGTGAACCATGGATTGGCCATGCAGGCATCCATCAGCCGTTTCGCCGCCCTCGCGCGCAGCTCGCCCAGACGCTGCCCGGTTGCCGCCTTGGCAAAACCATGCGCCAGCGTCCGCAAAGGAAAGGCATAGGCAGGGATGGAGCATCCATCGACGGCCCCTGCCGCGCTCTTCAGCGGGAAACCGGTCATGTCCTCCTGAGCAGCCTTCACCTGGCGCTGGATTTCGTGCTCCGCCTTCACATAGTCCGGCAGTTCCATGTCCTGATGGCAGGCGGCACAGAGAAAGCCGGCATGCTTGCCCGAACAGTTGTTGTGCAGGTGGTTGGGCGTCTTCCCGTCACGGACGAAGTCGATGAACTGCTTCTGGCTGAAAAGCGGCCAGTGCCCGCCACAAGCGAGATCAGGCTCGCCAAGACCTGCCGCCTTGAGCATCGCCTCCGCCGTCTCGACATGGCCGTCCTCGGCGGAGTGAGAGGAACAGGCCAGCGCGAGTTGCTCGTCGCTCAGCCCGAAGCGGTCTGCCGCCCCGCTTTCAACCAGCGTTAAAGCCTGGAACAGCTTGACAGCCGAACGGGGGTAGACGGGGCGCTCGACATCGCCGGTCGACCAGACCAGCCGTCCTTCCGCGTCGGATACTGCGACCGCGCCGCGATGGCGCAGATCGGTGATGCCGCCACGCACCGTTTCGACCAGAACCGGATTGATCACCGCTGTCCTCCGTATACCGCGCGAGATCAGATCGACTGATTGTACGCGCCGACCTCGTCGTTCTCGCGCAGGATCGCATCGACGGCGCGGAACATTTCCAGCTTGCGCTCCTCGGAAACCGGGCTTTCGACAACGACGACGAGTTCCGGCTTGTTGGAGGATGCCCGCACAAGCCCCCACGTACCGTCATCCACGACGACGCGCACGCCATTGACCGTCACGAGATCCGCGATGGCATGCCCGGCGATCTTTTCGCCCGCAGCCTGCATGGCGGTGAACCGCGTGACAACTTTCCCGATAACATCGTATTTCACTTCGTCGGCGCAATGCGGCGACATTGTCGGCGAGCCATAAGTCAGCGGCAACGCCCGATACAGATCGGCCATCGACTTGCCGGGATTGCGATCGAGCATCCGGCAGACGGCGATCGCCGTCACCAAACCATCGTCGTAGCCGCGGCCGATCGGCGGGTTGAAAAAGAAGTGGCCGGACTTCTCGAAACCGGCGATGGCACCAAGTTCGGCAACCCGCCGCTTGATATAGGAGTGGCCGGTCTTCCAGTAATCCGTAACAGCTCCATTCGCCTGCAGGACCGGATCGGTCATGAACAGACCTGTCGACTTCACGTCGACGACGAATTTCGCGTTCGCATGCTGTGCGGAGATATCACGGGCCAACATGACGCCGACCTTGTCGGCGAATATTTCGTTGCCCTCATTGTCGACGACGCCGCAACGATCGCCGTCGCCGTCGAAACCGAGGCCGACATCCGCGCCCGTCTCCAGCACCTTGTCACGGATGGCATGAAGCATCTCCATGTCTTCCGGATTGGGATTGTAACGCGGAAAGGTATGGTCGAGCTCGACATCGAGCGGGATTACTTCGCAACCGACGCGTTTCAAGGCTTCGGGCGCAAAGGCGCCCGCCGTGCCGTTGCCGCAAGCGGCAACCACCTTGAGCTTGCGGTCAAGCGAGATGTCGTCGACGAGGTCGCCGATATAGCGCGCGCGAAAATCCGATACCGCCTCGTAAATACCACCGCCCGCAAGATCGAAGTCGCCGCCGAGGACAATGTCGCGCAACTGGCCCATCTCGTCCGGTCCAAAGGTGAGCGGACGTTCGCACCCCATCTTCACGCCGGTCCAGCCATTTTCGTTGTGCGAGGCGGTGACCATAGCCACCGACGGCGCATCGAGCGCGAACTGAGCGAAATAGGCCATGGGTGAGAGCGCCAGGCCGATATCCTTTACATCGGCCCCGGCCGCCATCAGACCTTGCGCCAAGGCAAGCTTGATCGAGAGCGAATAGCTGCGGAAATCATGGCCGATGACTATTTTCGGCCCGGCACCAAGGCGGCGGATCAGCGTTCCGAGTCCCATGCCAAGTGCCTGGACGCCGAGCAGGTTGAGTTCAGGCGCCTTGTCGGATGCCGGATGCCCAAACCACCAGCGTGCATCGTATTCGCGGAATCCCGTAGGCTTCACGAGCGCTTCTGTCTCGAAGGCAAAACTGTTCGGTAGCAGGTCGGCGCGTGGCTTCATCAAGTCGATCCGGAGCGAGTATATACGAGTGCTCCGCCATGATCGGCGGCGGCACGGCGTTTCGTGCCATCTTCGCCCGCCGGGAGCAAGCGATTCGCCGCAAGCGAGAAAAAGCACCAAAGATTGACAACGCAACACTTGCGGGAAGCGGGAACGGGCGCTATAGACCGCCACCGTTGGTCGCGGAGTGTAGCGCAGCCTGGTAGCGCACCTCGTTCGGGACGAGGGGGTCGCAGGTTCAAATCCTGCCACTCCGACCATTCCTCAAAAAGCTGCAAACTGTTGCCATGCACAGGGCGGCCGTTTCCCGGCCTAACCGAGCCGGCAAAAAAAAAGAGTTTGGTGACCGCATCTCCGGATAGAGCGAGCGACCATCCAAACTCCATAGTGCACTGTCGGCCTTCAACAGTACGTTTCAGCCTATTTTCGGTTTGTTAATTACCGCTGCCCGGATAATCCCGATATCTGCCCCCTCAAGCTTTGGAAACGGGGCAGTGGATTGTTACAAGATTCAAGGTTTCAGCCTTGAAATTGACACAATACATCCATACCCGCGCGGCTAACGGTTGTGCTGTATTTCCTACGACAATCTGTCTATTATTCATGCGGTGGTTACCGCGCATCGACAGATTCAATGTGCGGATTCGCGCAAGAGGCAGGGCAACCTTTTGCAATTCAACTCAGCAATGTTTCGTGATCGTATGGACCACGTTGCGTTGCACAATTGGATAAAAACGACCAATGGCGCAAAACGTCGCCCCTGCCCTGGGAATACCGCAATCGGAACTCGCGGTCCGTATTTCCGAATGCAAGACCAACTACGACATTCTCCGCATCGCACGTGAGTTCGCGAGGGCGCATGGATTCGACTATTTTTCCATCGGCCGCATTCCCGATCCGGGCGAACGCACGCTTGCCTCGATATCCATCGTCAGCAACTGGCCGCCGGACATGGTCACCGCTTATGATGAACTCGGTTTCCTCCTGAAAAGTCCGGTCATCAAGGCCTTGCGTGCCAGCACCAAACCGGTTTTCTGGGAAGCGAGCATGGCCGATCCGGCGTCAGCGAACTACCCGGGGTCGGAGTACTACGAACTTTTCGCCCGTTTCGGTGTCAGCATGGGCATCATCATTCCGGTTCAACAGGCATCAGGACAACGCGGCGCAGTCGCCCTCTCGGGAAATCGCGATCTCCCGACCGAACCAGAACTGATGGAAATCAGCTATTACGCCAACCTGATTTTTTCGCGAATCGCAGAAATCGGAAACAGCGAGCAAGAACAGGAAAATGTTCTGAGCACACGCGAGCGCGAATGCCTGCAATGGACCGCCAGCGGCAAAACCAGCCAGGAGATCGCCGCGATCCTCGATTTGTCCGAACACACGGTCAATCACTATCTCAGCGCCGCCTGCCAGAAACTCGGGGCAGTCAATCGCGCGCACGCCGTGGCCAAATCCATTCGTTCCGGCCTGCTCGACTAGCTGCGGGCCTCGCCGGGCGCAGCCGCGTCATTTCGACATGGTAAACGAAATGAATCGTGTTTTAACCGTTTTGCGCGATATTTGCTGCCTATCGGGCCGGTGCGGTTGTAAAACTTGCTGAAAAATCGCAGCGATATGCCCGCATCTTGACGAAATTCGCCAAGAAGACAGTTTGAGTTGAGTGGAACGGGTATCAGGCAGCATCTTGGGCAATTCGGACACAATCGTTTCTCCGGCAAGCGCCGGCCTTGCGTTGACGCGCAAACTGGTCGTGCATACCGGCGTCATCGCGATTCTCGCCGGTGCTACACTTGCGCCTGCCCCGGCGGCTGCCTTCGAACTGTTTGGACTATGCCTGTTCGGCGACTGCCGCTCTAATGATGATGACGAGCTGATCGACCCGAAACGCTACGACGTGACCGTTGAGGTGCTGAGCGACGGGCAGCCTGACCGTGATCTGGAAAAAGCCGTGCGAAACGCCTCGCTCGTCTGGCTGGAGCGCAAGGATCCGGCTGCCGGCTCGGCAGGACTTCTGACGCGCGCCAAGGCCGACTACAAGCGCATTCTTGCGGCACTCTACAACGAGGCACGTTACGGAGCCGAAATATCGATCCGCTGGAATGGCCGGGAAATCGCTGATTTACCGGTTGGCACCGAGTTTCCGGATTTCGCACAATTCACGATTACTGTGCACGCCGAGCCGCCCTTCCGTTTCGGCCGGGCCGAGATCGTCAACCAGGCGCCGCCAGCCACACGCCGCCGCGACCGCGTCGCCGATCCTGCCAGGGAAGGTTATTTCACCGGCGCTCCGGCCTACGCGACATCCGTGAAAAGGGCCGGGCGACTGGCTGTCGAAGCCTGGCGCCAGCAAGGCTACGCCAAGGCCACAATCGCCGATCAGGCGGTGACCGCCAATCACGATACCGGAGAACTCAACGTCGTCCTGACTATCGAGCCCGGTGAGCGCGCCTCCTACGGCACGGTTACCGTCGAGGGTACAAAACGCATGCGACCAAGCTTTGTCGCGCGCCAGACAGGCCTGATCGAAGGGCATGAATACGACCCAGATGACTTGAAGCGCGCGGAAAAGCGGCTGCAACGTCTCGGTGTGTTCCGTTCTGTCTCACTGAAGGAAGCCGACGCATTGGACCGCGACGGCAAGCTGCCTTTCTCGCTCACCGTACAGGAAACCAAACTGCACCGGGTCGGCATCGGCGCGACCGTATCCACGGTCGATGGCGCAGGCTTTGAGGGTTACTGGCTGCACCGCAACCTGTTCGGTCGGGCAGAACGGTTGCGTTTCGACGGTCGTGTCGCAGGTCTCGGCTCGACGATGGACATCAGCAAGCTGGATTATTTCCTGGGCGCCGAGCTCACCCTGCCCGGCCGCTTCACGCCGGATACCGATATCGTCGTCGGCGGCTACTTCGAGCGCGAGGTCCTCGACCTCTACACCAAGAACCGCGGCTCGGCTTCGGTCTATGCGAACCACTTTTTCTCTGACGAACTGACCGCCCGCCTTGGCAGTTTCGTCACCTATGGCGAATATGACGACGTCTTCGGCGTGCGCCGCTTCGGCATGGCCGGCCTGGAAGGCGCCATCGAATACGATACGCGCGACAACAAGCTCGATCCGACCGACGGTTTCTACGCCCGCTTCGCCGGCAAGCCGTTCTACGAGTGGGAGTTCGGCAACGCCGTCGGCAAGTTCGAGGGCGAATTGCGCGCCTTCCATGGCTCCGGCTTCGAAGACCGCACGGTTCTTGCCGCGCGATTGAAGGTCGGCTCGATTATCGGCGCACCAATCTCCCAAATCCCGCAGGACGAACTGTTCCTGGCGGGTGGAGGTTCCTCTGTCCGCGGCTATTCCTATCGCAGTATCGGCATAGACGTTCCCGGCGGCATTTCGGGCGGGCGCTCGCTGTTCGAGGCATCGGCGGAAATCCGTCAGGGCATCACGGATTCCATTGGCGTGGTCGGCTTTGTCGATATCGGCCATGTCAATGACGGTTCGCTGCCGGACTTCTCCGGCGACGTACGAGTGGGAGCCGGTGTCGGCTTGCGTTACAATACCGGCCTCGGCCCGCTGCGGCTCGATCTAGCCGTTCCGCTTAACCGGCAGCAAGGCGATCCGAATTTCGCGATTTACGCGGGAATAGGACAGGCTTTCTGATGACCGTGTTCCGCCGCATATTCGCCCTCCTCTTTCTTCTGGCGCTGTTTGCGTGGCCGGCCGTACCCGCGTTGACCCAAGACTCAGACGAAGCCGAGAAATCCGGTTTCATCCTCTTCGTGGAAGAACAGCTTTCCACGCCTAACCGACAGATCCGCCTGAACGGCATTCAGGGAACGCTGTCGTCCGATGTCCGTTTCGACAACATCACCGTTTCCGACGAGGACGGAATTTGGCTGACCATTGTCAATCCGCGCCTGCAATGGTCACGGGCATCTCTCCTCCGGGGCCGGCTCAACATCCAGAGCCTGACGGCGGAACGGATCGAGTGGCCGCGTATGCCTTTGGCGGATGACAGCGCGCCCGCGCCAGAATCGAGCGGCTTCAGCCTGCCTGAATTGCCTGTCGCGGTATCGATCGGCGAACTGGTTGTGCCGGAAGCCCGTTTCGGCGAGCCGGTTTTCGGTCTTCCGTCCATCCTGTCGCTGGACGGCCGGCTTGCGCTCGCGGACGGCTCGCTCGATACGCAACTCGACATCAACCGGCTCGACGGGCCAGGCGGGCGATTGGCCCTTGCTGCCACCTATGCCGAGCCGTCGACGCGACTGGACATCAACCTGTCGCTTCGCGAGCCAGAAAATGGTGTTGTCGCCAACCTGCTCAACATTCCCGAGCGGCCGGCGGTCGCGCTAACCGTCGAGGGATCCGGCACGCTCGAACAGTTCAGCGCCAATCTCGCCTTCGATACCGATGGCGAAAGGACCGCGGACGGCACATTCGTGTTGACCGGCGGCGACTTTTCCAGCGACCGCCTCGTCAAACTCGATCTTTCCGGGCCGATCGCCCGCATTCTGCCCGAAGAACACCGTGCGTTTTTTGGCGCCAAAACAACGCTGGCTACTGAGATCCTGCTACGCGAGGAAGGCGGCATGGATATCCGGCAGATGGAGCTGGACAGCGGAGCGCTCGATATCGCCGCTTCCGGATCCACACTTGCCGACGGCTTTCTGCGCGAGCTCGCCGCCGACGTGACCCTCCGTTCCGCCGACGCCTCGCCGGTAAGACTTCCGATATCAGGCGAGCCTATCACGGTCGAAAATGGCGCGATTTCGCTGCGTTACGGGGTGGCGGGCGCAGATGGCTGGACGATGCGGGGAACGGTCAACGGAATTGCCCTGCCCGATGCCGAAATCGAAGAAATCCGCATCGACGGAAACGGCGATATCACCGGATTGGAGACGCCGGACAACCGTTCGGTCGGCTTCGTCCTCGAAGGCGATGCAACTGGAATTCGGGCCGACGATCCGGAAATCGCGAAAGCCATCGGAGATACCATCGCATTTACAGCTGACGGGCGCTGGTTCTCGAAAGAGCCGTTGCGTATCGCGAGAGCCACGATTGAGGGCGATACCTCGAAGATCGCCACGCAAGGGCTGATCGACAAGCTCGTTTTCAAAGGCGTCACACGGATCGAAGCCTCCGATCTGGAGGCCTTTTCGCTCGCAACCAAACGCCCCCTTGCCGGCAGCGCGGCGGTTGTCGCCGACGGCGACATCGCGCTCGCGGGCGGCGCCTTCGACCTGACCTTCGATGGAATGCTGACCGATGCGCGCATCGGCAGCGACGCGGCGGACCGGCTGCTGGCCGGAGAAACCCGGCTTGCCGGCTCGGCGGCCCGGACGCCGGACGGCCTGCTCTTCCGTGGCCTCGTTCTTTCCAACGCGCAGGCGACTGCACGCATCGACGGCACATATGCCACGCGCAGCGCCGATTTGCGTGCCCGGGCGGAAATCTTCGAAATTGCGAAGCTGGTCGACAATGGCGCGGGCCGATTGACACTGGATGCCTCTATCGACAAGCCGGAAGGCTCGGACCGAGCCACGCCTTACGATGTCAAAGCGCAACTGGCGCTTGCCGACGGACGCCTTTCCGGCCGCGCGGCCCCGAAGGCGAACCTCTCCTTCGACGGTCAGATCGACGGCGACAGGATCTCCGGTTCAATCTCCGGCAACGGGCAGATTGGGGGCGAGACTGTCGATATTTCGGCGACAATCGCACGCAACGCGGATCTGCTGTCGCTGACCGAACTCGTGGCCCGGTTTGGCTCGGCAAACCTTTCCGGCGAACTCGCAATCGAAAACGGCGCCGCAGACGGACGGTTCGAAATCGCGGCGCAGGACATTTCCACCCTTGCCGCACTGGCGCTCGCCGATGCCTCGGGATCTGTGAACGGTAGCGCAACGATATCCGGCCCGGCCGGCAATCCGAAGATCACATTCACGGCCCGGGGTTCGGGCCTCACCGCAGACGCCCTCCGATCCAACGCGATTGCACCGGTCACGCTGTCGGCAACGGGCAGCTACCAGAGCAACACGGTTCGCCTGTCGCAATTTTCTGCGCGCAACGCCCAGAACCTCGATTTCAGCGGCTCCGGAACAATCCCGCTGTCCGGGTCCGGCCTGTCATTGCGTATCAATGGCAGCGCGCCGCTCGGCCTTGCCGAACGTTTTCTCGCCGAGCGCGGCACGCAACTCGACGGAACGATACGCATTGACGCCACGCTGAAAGGCTCGCTCGCTTCGCCTAGCGCCGACGGCCTGTTCTCGCTTTCGGGCGCAAGCGTCAGCGATCCGCAATCGAATGTGCGGCTGACGGGAATTACCGGCATGGCCGGACTGCGCGGCGACTCCGTGTCGATCAACCGGCTGACCGGACGTATTAGCGGCGGCGGCAGCCTGTCGGTCAGCGGCACCATCGGCCTCGCCGGGGCTCTTCCGGCCAACCTCAAAATCGCGCTTTCCAACGCCACCTATTCAGACCGCGAAACGATCCGGACGACGTTGGCCGGCGATCTGACGCTTAGCGGACCGCTTACGGCCGGACCGCTGCTTTCCGGCCAGATCGACCTGACAGACACCGAGATCACCGTTCCCGAGACAATCGGCGGCGAAGCCGACCTTCTTCCGGTAGACCATGTCAATCCGGATGGCGGCACATTACGGACTTTAAACCGGATCGCCGCCGTACTTCCCGGGAACGGCAGAACGAAATCGCAGGCGTCTGTACGCCTCGATATCGTCATCAATTCGCCAAACCAGATCTACGTACGCGGCCGCGGCATCGACGCGGAGCTGGGCGGGCGTGTGCGCGTGACTGGGCCGCTCAACAATCTGCAGCCGATCGGCGCCTTCACGCTGATACGCGGCCGCCTGTCGATTCTCAGCAAGCGCCTGCAACTGACCGAAGGACGCGTCACGCTGACCGGCTCGCTCGATCCGATGATCAACCTTACCGCTCAGGTCAACGGTGACGAGATCGTCGCCTATGTCCGCCTGAGCGGGCGCGCGTCCGACCTTGCGCTGGACCTCTCCTCTTCACCGGAACTGCCGCAGGACGAGATCCTCGCGCGCGTACTGTTCGGCAAAAGTATCTCCAACTTGTCACCGTTGCAGATCGCCAACCTGGCGACAGCGGCAGCGTCACTGGCGAGCGGCGGCAGCGGTGCCGGGCTGTCGGAGCAAATCCGGCGCGGCATAGGCGTCGATGACCTCGACATCACCCAGGACAAGGAAGGCAATGTCGCTGTACGTGCCGGCAAATATGTTCAGGATAACGTCTATCTCGACGTGCAGGCAGGCCAGAGCGGCGGCGAAGTCTCGATCAATCTCGACATCACCGACAACCTGACCGCAAAAGGCACGGTCGACACTGAGGGCGATTCCAGGCTCGGCATCTTTTTCGAAAAGGACTACTGATTTTCATCCCTTCGCGTGATGACGGATTTCCTCCCTGCTGAAACAAAACGTCAGGGAACACTAGCCGTACCGACCCGTTTGCATGTTTTCGCGAGCAAACGAGGAAACACGATGAAAATCATCACCTGGGGTATCGTGAGCGCGATTTCCGCCTTTGCGGTCGGCGCAGCCTTCAGGGGCATGTCCTATCCGTCGCGGTCGCGTCGCAGGAACCGCAGAAACAAATGACGGATCAGGCGCGCAGATCGACCGTCTTGACTTCACCCATGCCAAGCGCGGCCAGCGCAGCGTGAACGATGCCGGTCTTGTCGAGACCCGCGATCTCATACATTCGTTCGGGTTTGGCCTGATCCAGGTAGATGTCCGGCATTACAAGCGGTCGAACCTTCAATCCGCCGTCGACAAGGCCGTTCGCGGCGAGAAATTGCAGAACGTGGCTTCCAAAGCCGCCGACGGAGCCTTCCTCCACCGTGATCAGCACTTCATGTTCGCGTGCCAGCCGAGCAACAAGGTCTTCGTCCAGCGGTTTCGCGAAGCGTGCATCGGCGACGGTCGTGGACAAGCCATAGCTTTCGAGCTCCTCGGCCGCCAAAATCGAGTCCCTCAATCGCGTACCGAGCGACAGGATCGCGATCTTGGTACCCTCGCGCAGAACCCGTCCCCTGCCGATCTCGAGAATCTCGCCTCGTTCCGGCATCTCGACGCCGACACCCTCGCCGCGCGGATAGCGGAAAGCGATCGGGCCCTCGTCATAGGCCGCCGAGGTGCGCACCATGTGTTTCAATTCCGCCTCGTCGGCCGCGGCCATGACGACGAAACCCGGCAGGCAGGACAGATAGGCGACGTCGAACGCGCCGGCATGCGTGGCACCGTCGGCACCGACGAAACCGGCACGGTCGATCGGGAAACGCACTGGCAGGTTCTGGATCGCCACGTCATGTACGACCTGATCATAGGCGCGCTGCAGAAAGGTCGAATAGATCGCCGTATAGGGTTTCATGCCGTCCGCAGCCATTCCGGCAGCGAAAGTCACGGCATGCTGTTCGGCTATTCCGACATCGTAGGTACGATCCGGGAATTCCTTTTCGAAGACATCGACACCGGTGCCCGAAGGCATCGCAGCCGTGATGGCGACGATCCTGTCGTCTTCGCGCCCTTCCTGGACGAGCGACTCGCCGAACACCCTGGTGTAACTCGGCGCGTTCGGCTTCGGCTTTGCCTGGGCGCCGGTGATTACGTCGAACTTGTTTACGCCATGATACTTGTCGGCGGCCTGCTCGGCCGGCGCGTAGCCCTTGCCCTTTTGGGTGACGCAGTGGATCAACACCGGGCCGGAAATGTTGTCGCGGACATTACGCAGCACCGTGAGCAGCGTCGGCAGGTCATGCCCGTCTATCGGGCCGATATGGTAGAAGCCGAGTTCCTCGAACAAGGTGCCACCGGTAACATAGCCGCGGGCGTGTTCCACGGCACGGGTGATCGCCCGGTCGATGCGTTTGCCGAGATAGGCGGTGAGCCGCTTGCCGAGATCGCGAATGCCCATATAGGTTGCACCGGACGCCAGCCGGGCCAGATAGGCGCTCATCGCGCCGGTCGGCTGTGCAATCGACATGTCGTTGTCGTTCAGGATGACGATCTGGCGCGCGTTGAGCGAACCGGCATTGTTCATCGCCTCGAAGGCCATACCGGCCGACATCGCACCATCGCCGATGACCGAAATCACATGACGCGGAATATCCTGCAGGCGCGCCGCTTCGACCATGCCGAGACCGGCGGAGATCGAGGTCGAGGAATGCGCGGCGCCGAAGGGATCGAACTTGCTTTCGGCCCGCTTGGTGAAACCGGACAGACCGCCTTCCTGGCGCAGCGTGCGAATGCGGTCGCGGCGGCCGGTCAAAATCTTGTGCGGATAGCACTGGTGGCCGACATCCCAGATCAGCCGGTCATGCGGCGTGTTGAAAACGTGATGGATGGCAACCGTCAGTTCGACAACGCCGAGCCCGGCGCCAAGATGGCCGCCGGTGCGCGATACGGCATCAACCATCTCCGCACGCACCTCTTCGGCAAGCTCGGGCAGGAGCTTGTCATCCAGGTCGCGCAGACGCGAGATGTCTGTAATGCCGTCGAGAAGCGGTGTATGCGGAAGCGACGTACTCAAATCCATTGTCCGTTTTGCCGATCAGCCATAGCCGAATTCACTGCCCGGCGACAAGCAGTCCGGGGGTTTTGCAGTGAAACATGGCAGCAGGATGGACGTTTTCAACCGGCGAACATTCGTCAGGCGAGCAAAGCATCCTGCCTGGCGCGCAATTCTGCGATCAGCGAGTCCTCTTTCGGCTCGGCATTTTCCCACGTGAGCAGTTCGCCCTTGGCGATCGGTTTCAACGCCGTGCCGTTATCCAAAAGTCCGCAGGGTACCGCGTTCGAGCGCTTGGCGTTCTCCGCTGTCAACGTCCAGGAACGATAGCAGTACTGGCCGACCGCATCGAGCTTTTCGCCAGCGGCGATGTCACGCTTTGCGACCGCGCAAACCTCGGCGACACGGCGCGGCAGCGGCACCATGTCGCGCTTGCCGTGCAACACGACACGCGCCGCCGTCAGCGGCACTTCCAAAGACGTCAGGTGGTATGGCCGGTGAAAGGTGAAATACGGCCCCTCGCCCATCTTCAGGTCGGCCATGCGCTCGTGAATGCGCGGATGTTCCGCCTTGACGATCACGAAAACGCCGGGCGACACGCCCTTGCCGATGGAATAGTCGACGCAGCCCGGCTTGGACAGCACGCCGCCGTCTTCCTTCGGAATCAGGACGGAAGCGAGCTGATCGACCGTGGCGCGTGGCCCGTGCATGCCTGGCACGTCCGGCACAAGACCCGTGGCGTTGGCGATCGCCGCCATTTCGACCATGGTTTTCGATCCATCGACAAACTCGACCAGCATGCGGACATTCATGTTCCTTCGGTCGGCTTCCTCCTGGTAGTCGTCCGGTATGGCGTCGAAGTCGAGCGGATTGTTCTTGCCCTTGCCGGCGCATACCACCGAGTGGCCCATCGCGGTCACAAACTCGATGATCTCCATGCAGGAGGACGGCTCGTCACCCGCGCCCAGCGTGTAGATGACGCCGGCCTTGTCGGCCTCGTGCTTGAGATACGGGCCGATGCAGACGTCGCACTCGACATTCATCATGATGAGGTGCTTGCCGTGCCGGATGGTGCGCATGCCGATATCGGCACCGGCTTCCGGCACGCCGGTCGCATCTATCACCACATCGATCATTCCGTGCGACAAGGCAAGATCCATGTCCTGTGTAACGGCGATCCTGCCGGCTTCCATCGCGGTGGACATCTGATCGTGACTGGAGACTTCCTGCGTATGGCCTTTCTCGCCATAGGCCAGTTCCGCGCCCATCGCCGCACGGCCGGCGGTGCGCTCGACGACGGCGCCGACGCGGATGCCTTGCATCTGGGCAACCTGGGTGAAGATGTCTGTTCCCATCTCGCCAGTGCCAACCAATCCGATACGGATCGGATTGCCCGAACGTGCGCGTTCGCGCATCTCCGCGGCAAGACCGGTCAGGGCGACATTTGGGGGCGGTATCGGCATCGAGTTCCCGAAATCAGTCGCGGGAATAGGGAGCCCGCAAGTTCGCCACCTTCTTCACCAAAGATGCCGCGAAAGCAACTACAGAAGCGGAAATGTCGCACTGGCGATGAAGATCGCGGCAAGGCGAATGACGAGTCGGATCAGTACGTTGCGCCCATGAACCTCAGAACATACTAGAGCGCGCCGGTCAGATTTCGAGTGACTTCAACAGGTCCACCACTTCGTCGCGCACGTCATCATGCTTCAGCGCCAGCATGATGTTGGCTTCCAGGAAGCCGAATTTCGAGCCGCAGTCGAAGGTGCGCCCCTGAAACGACACGCCGTAATACGGCTCCGATTTCATCATCGTCAGCATGGCGTCGGTCAGCTGGATTTCTCCGCCGGCGCCGGTCGCCTGGTTCGCAAGCATGTCCATGATTTTCGGCTGCAGGATGTAGCGGCCGTTGATGTAGAGATTGGACGGCGCGGTGCCAGGCGCCGGCTTTTCCACCATATCGGTGATCTCGAAGGCATTTCCCTTGTCTGCGCCAGTGGCGACGATTCCATATTTGTGCGCCAGATCGGGTGTCGTTTCCTGCACCGAGATGATGTTGCCGCCGACCTCATCATAGGCATCCATCATCTGTTTCAGGCAGCCCGGTTCGCCATCCATCACCATGTCGGGGAGCAAAACCGCGAAAGGCTCGTCGCCGACAATATCGCGCGCGCACCAGACCGCATGACCAAGCCCCAGCGGTTTCTGCTGGCGTGTGAAGCTGATCTGCCCTGCTCCGGGCGTTTGTTCGTCAAGCAGTTCTGCGGCTGCGGCCTTGCCGCGCTCGCGCAGCGTTGCATCGAGTTCATACTGGTAGTCGAAGTGATCCTCGATCAGCACTTTTCCGCGCCCGGTCACGAAGATGACATGCTCGATCCCGGCCTCGAAAGCTTCGTCAACGCAATACTGCACGACCGGCCTGTCCACCACGGGAAGCATCTCCTTGGGCAACGCCTTGGTGGCGGGAAGGAAGCGGGTTCCGAGACCGGCAACGGGAATGACGGCTTTACGAACGGGTTGGGCCATGTCGATCAGATGTCTCCTTTAATAAGGTATGAAATCGCCTGTCGGTACGAATGTTTTCGCGCCGCAACATACAGATATTTTGGAAACGACGTAAACTCCGCAGGGATTCCATATCCCCGGCGGCCTTTTACGGTGGACACCAGTCGAGGCTTGTCGGCCAACGGGTTGTACGCCCAAGTCGAATGTTTAAATACTCGCCTGAACCAAGGAAAAACGGCCCCTCCGCGCGATCATGACAGATTTTCAGATTGACGACCTGATCGAGGCGACGCGCCAAGCCGGCGAAACGGCGATGGAGTATTATTCGCGCGATCACGATGTCGCGCTGAAGGACGACAACAGCCCGGTTACCGAAGCCGACCTCGCTGTGGACAACCTGTTGTATCCGCTCCTTTCCGGACGATATCCCGAAGTTCCTGTCGTTACCGAGGAACGTGCAACGACCCACGAGGCGGCGCACGGGCACCGGCGCTTCTTCCTGATCGATCCGATCGACGGCACCAAGGAATTCATCAAGAAAACCGGTGAGTTCACGATTAATATCGCGCTTATCGAAAATGGTCATCCGATCGCCGGCATCGTCCATGCACCCGCGATCAGGCGCATGTTTGTCGGCGACATATCGTCCGGCGCGCGAGAAATCGCGCCTGACGGTTCCTCTCATAAAATCGCCGTACGTTCCTGCGCAGCCGTACCGACAGCGGTCGCCAGCCGCTCGCACCTGACGAAAGAGACCGAAACCTTCATTTCGGAAAATAAAATCAGTGATTGCGTGAATGCCGGTTCGTCGCTGAAATTTTGTCTTGTCGCCGCCGGCGAAGCGGACATTTATCCGCGTTTCGGGCCGACAATGGAATGGGATACCGCCGCCGGGCACGCGGTTCTGGCCGCTGCCGGCGGTAGGGTTTTGACATGCGACGGCTCGCCGCTTAGCTACGGCAAACCGCAGTACAGGAATCCCTATTTCATCGCCGCATCGCCCACCGCAAGATATACGATCCCCGCGACCATGCAGGCCATGTAAGCCTGCCGCGCCGGTTGGACGAGACAGCGGACGGGCCCGCACGGAGCATTTCCCGCATGACCACCCTTACCCATCTGCAGCGGCTGGAAGCGGAAAGCATCCATATCATGCGCGAGGTTGTCGCCGAAGCCGACAATCCGGTGATGCTATATTCCATCGGCAAGGACTCAGCTGTGATGCTGCATCTGGCGCTGAAGGCGTTTTATCCTGCGAAACCGCCGTTCCCGCTGATGCATATCGATACGACCTGGAAATTCCGCGAGATGATCAAATTCCGCGACGAGGTCGCTGCCCGCAACGGTCTGGACCTCATCGTACATATCAACGAGGAAGGCGTCCGCCAGGGTATCGGGCCGTTCAGTCACGGTTCGGCGCTGCATACCGACATTATGAAGACTCAAGCGCTGAAACAGGCGCTCGACAAGTACAAGTTCGATGCGGCATTCGGCGGCGCGCGGCGCGACGAGGAAAAATCGCGCGCCAAGGAACGTATCTTCTCCTTCCGAACCGCCGATCACCGCTGGGATCCGAAGAACCAGCGTCCCGAACTCTGGCGGCTCTACAACGCACGCAAGGCCAAGGGTGAATCGATCCGCGTTTTTCCGCTGTCGAACTGGACCGAGCTCGACATCTGGCAGTACATCCATCTGGAGAAGATCGACATCGTGCCGCTCTATTTCGCCGCGAAACGGCCCGTCGTCGAACGCGACGGCACGCTGATCATGGTCGATGACGAACGCATGCCACTGCGGCCCGGCGAAACCGTCGAGGAAAAGATGGTCAGGTTTCGCACGCTTGGATGCTATCCGCTTACCGGCGGCGTCGCGAGCGAAGCGGCGACATTGCCCGAAATCATCCAGGAAATGCTTCTGACCACCACCTCCGAACGGCAGGGCCGCGTGATCGACCACGACCAGGCCGCCTCGATGGAGAAGAAGAAGCAGGAGGGCTATTTCTGATGGCGCACAAATCCGAGCTCATCGCCTCCGATATCGAGGGCTACCTGAAGGCGCAGGAAGAAAAATCGCTGTTGCGATTCATTACCTGCGGCAGTGTCGACGACGGCAAGTCGACGCTGATCGGCCGGTTGCTCTATGAATCCAAACTGATCTTCGAGGATCAACTCTCTGTACTGGAAGCAGATTCCAAAAAGGTTGGCACACAAGGCGATAAGCTCGATTTCGCCCTGCTCGTCGACGGTCTCGCCTCGGAACGCGAACAGGGCATCACCATCGACGTCGCCTACCGCTTCTTCTCCACGGAGAAGCGCAAGTTCATCGTCGCCGACACGCCCGGCCACGAGCAATATACCCGCAACATGGCGACCGGCGCCTCGACCGCAGACCTCGCGATACTACTGATCGACGCGCGCAAGGGTATCCTGACCCAGACGAAGCGCCATTCCTTCATCGTTTCACGGCTCGGCATCGAAAACATCGTGCTTGCCGTCAACAAGATGGACCTCGTCGACTATTCGCAGCAGGTCTTCGCCGATATCGAGATCGCCTACCGCGCCTTCGCGCGCGCACTGGGCGGTATCGAGCACATCGCCGCCATCCCGATGTCCGCGCTCGAGGGCGACAACGTTGTCGAGAACAGCGCCAATATGGATTGGTACACCGGGCCCACATTGCTCGATCATCTGGAAGCGGTCGGCATACGCGATGCGGCGCAAAGCAAGGCCTTCCGCATGCCCGTGCAGTGGGTCAACCGGCCCAATCTGGATTTTCGCGGTTTCGCCGGTTTCATCGCGTCCGGCGCGATCAGGCCCGGCGACCGCATCAAGGTGCTTCCGTCGGCAAAGGAGAGCACAGTCAAGGCGATCGTCACGATGGATGGCGATCTCGAAGAAGCGGTCGCGGGCCAGTCCGTCACGCTGACGTTGAAAGACGAGATCGACATCTCGCGCGGTGACATGATCTGCACGGCGGGCGATCCGGCCGAGGTCGCCAACCAGTTCGAGACGACAATCCTCTGGATGGCCGATGAGCCGATGTTTCCGGGCCGCCCCTATCTCCTGAAGATCGGTACGTCGATGGTCAACGCGACAATTACGCGACCGAAATACCGCGTCGACGTCAACACGCTGGCGCAGGAGGCCGCGCACGAACTGGCTCTGAATGAGGTTGGCATCTGCAATATCTCGCTCGACCGCGCGATCCCGTTCGATGCCTATGACGACAACCGGGAAACCGGCGGCTTCATCCTGATCGACAAGATATCCAACTCCACCGTCGGCATGGGAATGATCCACTTCGCGTTGCGCCGGTCGTCCAATGTGCATTGGCAGGCACTCGATGTGGATCGTTCGACGCGCGCCTCGATCAAGGGACAAAAGCCGGTCGTGCTGTGGTTCACCGGCCTGTCCGGCTCGGGTAAATCGACAATCGCCAACATCGTCGATCGCAAGCTGATCGCGCGCGGCGCCCATACCATGCTGCTCGACGGCGACAATGTGCGTCACGGCCTCAACAAGGACCTCGGCTTTACCGATGCCGACCGGGTGGAAAACATCCGCCGCGTCGCCGAAGTCGCCAAGCTGATGACGGATGCCGGGCTGATCACGCTCGTTTCCTTCATCTCGCCTTTCCGCGCGGAACGCCGGCTGGCGCGAGACCTGATGGGTGAAGACGAATTCAAGGTCATTCATGTCGACACGCCGCTGGAAGTGGCGGAGCAGCGGGACGCCAAGGGCCTGTACAAGAAAGCGCGCGCCGGCCAGATCAAGAATTTCACCGGTATAGACTCGCCCTACGAGCGCCCGGAAAACGCTGCGATCACCATCGACACGACGAAGACTTCCCCCGAACAGGCGGCCGACGAAATCGTCAGACAACTCGAAGCGTGGGGAAAGATCACCTCCTAGGCATTCGCCGCTCCGGCCGAGCGTCGCTCGGCCTCGGCGGCCGAAGCCGCGATCACGATCAGAATCGTCACGAAGGCGGCGTCCATCAAGTCGTGTTCGAACATGATCCCCGCCGCTCCACTCGCCGTGTAACAGAGAGTGACGATCATTCCGGCGGCCAAGCGCGGCCGCCATGCCGCGTCACGTGGCGCCAACACCGACAGCCAGACCGGCGCCGTCAACATGGCGAGCAGCACGATCAGGCCCAGAATGCCGGCATCGAGCAATGCTGCCAGATAGGCATTGTGCGGATGGGTGAACCTGACGAGATCATGATACTGCTCGGGAAGAGAGCTGCGCACGGCATCCATACGCTTCTCGATCCCGTAGCCGGCAAACGGCGCCTGCTTCACTGCCGCCCACGCTCCTTTAATCAAGAGGATGCGCCGGCCGGTCGATGAGTCATAATCCTGGGTCTGCTCGATCTTCGCGATATCGTCGCCAATCGCCGAAAAACGCTCCCAGAACATCCCGGACCCGGCAAAGAAACCGATCACCATGATGATCAGGACCGCCGCCATGCCGCGCCACAGAGTGCGTCGCTGTATGGAGTGGGCGGCCGCCCAGACGATTATGATTGTCAGCAAGGGAATAGCCAGCAACATGACGCGCCGTCCGGAAGCGACGACACAAAAGACCATCGCGAGAAAGGCGAGCAGGCCCAGCCAGCGACGGCGCCTAGAGGTTGCGAGAAGATTCAGCGCGCCGATTGATCCGAAGAGTGCGGCCATTACCGCAAAGACATTTGCGTTTCCGCATAACAATTCGGCGCGCCGGTCGAGCATCAGCATCTCAAAGGCGGCGAGCGGGGCCGCGATGACAACGGAAAATCCGGAGCCAAGAACGAGCAGGTCGAAAAGCGCGCGGCTGTTGGAAACACGCTGGCGAAAAAGATAAAACGCGGGCGCAAAAAACACCATCGGGCCCGGCCAATAGCGCCACCCCTCGTAACCGGAATGGACTATGGTGAAACCGAGCTTTACAGCGCCATAAGCCGCCGCAACCGCCGTACAAGCGGCACCGATTTGGCCAAGCCGACAAGGGTAGCGCCCCATCGCTGTCGAAATGACATTCCAGACAAATGCGCCCCAGACCAACACAGAAAGCGCGCTGCCAAATATCGGGGCGACGAGACCGGTAACGAAGGCCCAGATGCGATCGTTTCGCTCGATGCCGTCCATCGGTGTCAGCGACCCGATGATTTGCCTCGGGGCAAAGACCAACGGCGCGCGCAGCGGCGACAAGTCCTGATCCTCGGACGAGCCGCGCGATTCGGCGCCTCTTCTTTCGCGTGAAGCGGCATGATCGAGGGGTTGGTTTGTCGGCAACACTCCTACTATCGCCCGAAATTCAGCCGGCAGACGCTTTTGCCGCGGAAGGTAGCGGGATCACGCGCGCATCACACGCATCGAGTTGCACGGGATTGAATTCCGAGGTGGCTTTCAGCAACAGGCTGCGCAGTTCCGATTCATCCTTGTCTTGGAGACCATCACGAAGCCTGGAAAGGATCCCGTCGATTTTCTCATGGGCGTTGGAGTGCCGGTTGACCATCATGATTTTCGGATGCCGGGTCTCGAGTGTCGAATCGGTGTCATACCAAAGCTCTTCGTGCATTTTTTCGCCCGGGCGAAGACCGATAAACTCGATCTCGACATCGCCGTCCGGATTGTGTTCGTCCTTCACCCGCAGCCCCGACAATGCGATCATGTCGCGGGCCATTTGATGAATCGAGATCGGTTCGCCCATGTCGAGCAGGAAGGTTTCCCCGCCCCTGGACAGCGCCGCCGCCTGGACGATCAGCTCTGCCGCCTCCGAAATGGCCATGAAATATCGGGTAACATCGGGATCGGTGACAGTCACCGGACCGCCCCGTTCGATCTGCTTGTTGAACAAGGGGATCACGGAACCACTGGATCCAATGACATTGCCGAAACGCACGGCAAGAAAATCCTGGCCGGTGTCCTGCTCTTCAGCCTTGTGGGCAAACTGGCGCAGAATTACTTCCCCGATGCGCTTGGTCGCGCCCATCACGCTGGCCGGATTGACGGCCTTGTCTGACGAGATCAAAACGAACTGACTTACGCCGTTTTCAAATGCGGCTTTCGCTACGGATTCCGTTCCGAAAATGTTGTTGTGAATGCCTTCGCATACATTCTGTTCAACAAGGTCGACATGCTTGTAGGCGGCCGCGTGAAACACGACATCGATCTTGTTTTGCTGCATGATGCGGCGAATGAAGCGCTCATTCACCACCGAACCCAGACAATGATGCACGGGATAAATCTGCCCGGCATTGGTCAGTGAACGCGCGACTTTGTAGAGCGCATATTCGCTGTTATCGACGAGGGACAATTCGCGCGGCCCGTTGGCATCCACCAACTGTGCCAACTGCGATCCGATGGAGCCGCCTGCACCGGTGATCAGGATACGCCGGCCGCGTATCACGCTCTCGATAAGGGCCTGATCCGGCGGCACCGTCGAGCGTCCGATCAGTTCACAGATATCCAGTTTTTCCAACGAAGCCGTGTTGAAACGGCTGGCCACTCCGGAGGGCCGAAACGGCAGAACCCGCACCGTTACGGGAAGCTGCGCAAGCTGAGTACCGATCCTGAGTTTCTTTGGGCCGGGCGCGGATGGAATACTCAGGATGACTTCCTCGATCCCCAGATTCGCGACGAGGCTCTCCAAATATTTCGGCGAGTAGACGCGAATGCCGCCAATGTCGCGGCCCTGTATCTCGGGATCATCATCGACAAATCCCAGGACGTTGGCTTCGCCGCGCTCGCGCAATGAGCCGGCAAGCTGTGTCCCGGCCTGCCCTGCGCCGTAAATCAATGTCCGCCGCAGGTTCTGTTTTTCAGGCGAATGCAAGAGCAACCACTTCAGCGTAAACCGGCTTATGGAAACCGCAAGGAAGGCGACTATTCCATAAAGGAAGGGAACTGTGCGGGGCACACCCGCGCTGCCGAAGCTGCCGGAAAAGAATGCAACGGCGGTCCAAAGCAAGGTCGCCATCGCCACCGCCCTGAAAATCGTGAGCAGAGCTTTCTCGGGAAGATACCGCAACACCGCCCGATACAGGCCGAGCCGAATGAAGAGCGGGATTGCGATCAGCGGCGCGGTGACGATCATCGCAATCTGGTTGAGATTGAACTGATGGCCGAAACCCAGCCGGAAAAGATACGCGATAGCCGCCGCACCCGTGAGGATCAGAATATCGAGCAGCATCAGAACGAACTGCTTCTCGCGGCGAGAAAGGCGATTTGCCACCTCGCTCAAGTTCGCCCTGATATTTAGTCTGTTCATCGACCTAAAATGCCAAGCATCCGATCGATTTGGGATAACAAATCTCTCATTGATGGTCGATAGGCCAAATTCAACCGTTGCAAAACTCCAATAACGCCTTGATGCAAATCGTGAGGCCGACTGATTTATGTTGCGCCCACTCCGAACTGATCTTCCGTGAAGATATCCGGCGACATCTGAAAAACAGCGTCTGGAGGAGTGCTCGGCAAAGCCTAAAGAGAGCCGGTCCGGGAGCGCAGCTCAAGCGGTCTCGTCAGCGGCCAAACCTTGCCCGAGCGCTGAATAAAGGCCGAGAAGTTTCCGCTCCTCGGATCGCCAGTTGTAGCAAGTCATGACAGCGCGATAGCCGTTTGCCCCCATCCGGCGCATTTCCTCTGGATTTCCGGCAACGCGATCAATGGCAGCAGCGATTGCCACGGGATCGCTTGGATCAACGCAGATTCCGCTCTGCGTTCCCTCCACGATTTCGCGCCACAGGGGAAAATCCGATGCGATGACCGCAATACCCGCCGCCATATATTCGAACATCTTGTTCGGCTGGGCCGCGGTGTGATTGGGCGAAGGCAGGAACGTGACAAGGCCAGCGGCCGAGCGCGCAAGAACACGCGCAACCTCCCGTCGTGGAAGAAATCCGTATGCATTCACTTTTTGCCAACCAGGCAAACAGGCAAGTTCCGCTTTCAGGCCATCTCCGAGCGCCCCGACAAGATTTAGCCGGACATCCGCTCTGCAGAGCCCGATCGCCTCCACCACCTGCCGAATGCCGCGTATGCGCGAGATGGCACCGACATAACAGACCTCCGCCGCTTTCGTATTCCCGCTCATCACGGCCGCGAATTCGTCTTCCAGCGGGAAGTTGGCAACAACCTGTGTCCGAATGCCGATGCGCGCAAACTTCTCGCGGATTGTCGGGGTGGCCGCAATCACAGCATCGAGACGACGGCAAGCCAACCGCTCGAATACCGCAAAGGACGCGGATACCGCCCGCCGCATGAATGCCGGAAGATAGTCCTTGGCGAGTATCTGCAACGGCACATCTTCGTGCGCGTCGAATATCACGCGATTGCCGGCCTTTTTTAACGCGAGGCCAACCGGCAGCAATTCGGGATCGTGTAGTTGATAGACATCCGCTTCGAGCGCCTTGGCCTTCGTGAAAACCCTGTACGTAGCGCCGGTCATCCTGGCGAACCGGCTACGGGATCGCCCGGCATCCGTGATCGCCACGCCGTCCCGCATCTCTTCGCCATTGCCATCGGCAACGACGAGAGTGACGTGGTGCCCTGCGGCAGCCAGGCTGCGGCACTGCCTGGCGAAAATCCGAACATCGTGTCTCGGATGAACCGACGTAAGATGGGCGATCTTCATCGCGAGTTCGCTTCCGTTCGCCTCACCTATGACGCCTCGACGTCGAGCGGGCGCGGTTGTCCTGCCGCGAGCTGCAGGTTCAAGTTTTTAACCTCGTCTGATCCAAACGACCTGATCGTGACGTGAATATCGGCGAGACTCTCCCGGCTGAGGAGCGCGATTCCTCCTGACGGATCAGGAACGCAGCGAATGGCTCCGGGAGACATCACCTGCCGGCATCTCTTGATCACCGCCCCAACAGTCGCGAACCAGACGTTCGCCACGTCCTCGCGACGCAGCAACTGCTCCATCAGGTCTTGATTGAGATCGGGATGCGTACCGACGATGCAGTGCCCGCCGGTTGAAAGAAGCTCGCGGAACCGGTCCAGACGCTCATCGAAATAGGCAAGTCCGACATCGCTGGTCGATCCCTCGAGCGGAAAATGGATGGGGGTCGTCCAGCACTTTCCAAGTCGGCTCGGCACATCTTCCCCGCGAATCCACGCAGGTCGAGGCGTCCCTGTTTGCGCATTCAGGAATTCGCAATACTCCGCACCCCTTTCATCGAGCACGCTATTGGTCCGGCTGCCGCGCCAATACATCGACGTCGGCGCGGAATGATGTGTTACCCCTAGCCCGGCTACCGGATCGCTTTGCGGATCCTCCGCATGAATCCCTATCTCCTGCCAGTTTCCAGTCAGATGCCTTGCTTGCCCTTCAGTGGGAGCACAACCTCCAAAATAGTACCAGCTGCCGCATGGTGCATTTGCCAAACCGGACTGGCTTTGGACGATTTCGGTTATCGTCTGGGTGCTGACCGGCCTGTCGACATCATAGCGCAGTGAGATGGCGGCCTTTCTCCCTTCCGGCCAAGGATGCACACGAACCAGCGGCCGCCCCTTACGCCCTTGCAGGAAGAGGAAGACTTCACGCCACGCGGCTTCGAGCGGCGCGGTTGATTGGGCGTAGTTGAAATCCTCCAAAACCACCTGACTGCCATCGGAACAAGGCGCTTCGTGCAGAATAAGCCAGTTGTCGATGAAGGACCGGGAAATCGTACGCGAGGCCTCGTCCAACAGATGTTCGCCATCGCCAACCGGGCGCCATTCAAGCTGCTGCGAGACGCGGCTCGGGATGCCTGTGCCTTCAGGGATTTGGAATCCGGGATTCTCGCGCCGGGCCTTCAGGAAAAGCCAGACGAGAACCAGCGGGGAATAGCAAAATCCCTTGGCGCCTGCGGCAGATCGGGGCATCGCGACACCGGGCACGAGCCAATCTGGCGTTTCGAGCTTTTCCCAGAGTTGATCGGCAACGGCATTCTCCCCCAAAAGCGCTGCCACAATACCGCCAGCTATGATGTCCGTTGCGCCCCTGGCCGTAGAAGAGAGTTTAACGGCCTGTTTGATCAGTGCGTCTTTGCTTGTCCTGGAATGGAGCGCGGAAAGCACAAGGCTCACATGCTTGCCTGGCTTTCCCTGCGTACGCCGCTTCTTGATCAGTTCCTCGATCCGTTCGCGAAGGCGGTCTTTACGGCCAGGTTCCACGCCCAGAACGTGAAAGGCAATCCGCCATTCCTGCACCTCGTCTGCAGAAAGCCGACCGGCGCCTTTGGCAAGCCGCGTGGTCAGCCAGTAGAAGGTCTGTTCGAGGCCCCGAACCCGACGGTCCTCCCCTTCCCTTCCATCGGACACAACAGAAGTCTCCACACGGTCGGGCAAGGCAACCCGGATACCAGAGGGCGCATCGAACCATGAATCGCCCTCCGAGGGGCCACGTTCGCCTGCCGCAATTCTCCAAACCTCCAAACCGTCGAGCACAGGCGCAAACCTGCCTGTCTCGCCGTCAAGGATGACGGTGTGAAGACTGGCCGGGAGACCTTCCCCGTCGGTGTAGACGGAGACCTGAGGCAGGCCGAGCGCGGACAGCAGATGTAGAACGGCGTCCTTGCGTTCTTCGGAATCAGAAACGAGGAAGGCTATTTCCGGTGCGCATTCAAGGTGACCGGTCTGGGGAGCCGATTTCGGCACCGCCGGAACGCCGAACAGGCGTGACTGCTGTTCATACCGACCAGCCGTAACGACGGCGCCGGAGGCGACAAATGTTCCGCTTCCCAAAGCCGCGCCCGGCATGATGCTGACATTGGCGGAAATCAACACGTTATCGCCGATTTCCGTCGGGAGATATCGGTAGCCGCGCTCGAAATACGCAGTTGGCCCTTCCTCGACATCGTGGTTTGCGGAATGGGCGAAAAAACGGGGACCGATCCTCGCATGGCGTCCAATCCAGATCCCGCCGGAGCCGTAGATAAGGGCGCCGATATTGATACGTACGTCATCCTCCAGAACGATACGATCCGGGTGGTAGAAGCGGCATCCTTCCTCGATCATGACGTCATGGCCCGTTCTGAGAAAGAACGGAGCGTAGTGTTTACGCCGGGCTTCCACGCCGGCTATGCCCGGCATGTCGGCATATTGAGCCTGGACAGCCTCCCACGTCTGAGGCTTGCTTCGCCCCCTCATCGTATCGAATACCCGTATTGCTGCATCAACGCTCCCGCGATCTCGCTAAATATCCCGACATCCGCGTCGCTCATTTGTGAGCGCCATTTTTCAAGCGACTCGCTGTTTATCGGCCGCTTGAGGTTATCGTGATGCTTGAAGCGGCTGGTGTGCACGGCGATGAAATCAGCCTTGTGAAACTCGCGGCCGCGGGAAAGGTCGATATCCAGTTTGTCCGACAGTCGCTGCAGTTCATTGTCCGTGTCGCCAATAAGGTCTTCATAGCGCACGACAAGATAGCGCAATCCGCTTGAACGGATCGCTTCCAGCCCCTCACCTATCGTCTCGCACCAGCCGCGCGCGACCGACGGATAGTCGTCGTAGAAATTTGGCTGGCCGCGCGCTTCACGCTGCTTGTTGAGCTTCATCACCGACAGAGCGTGATCGCGGGGATCGCGCACCAGAAGGATCATCGTGGCCTCGGGCCAGACTTCCGCATAAGTGTCGGCATGGATTACGTCCCCCAGTATCTTGAAACCCCACCTCTCGCGGCCATGCATGGCCGCGACGGTCCGCATCAGGCGCGTGGCCAATTCGCCTCGTGCGGTCAGTTCCTGCACGAAACGGTCCGTTTCCGCGCCTGACAGCGGCTCGGCGGAGACCTCTTCCTTCGGCCCACACCATGCACCGAGATTCATGGCGCCCCGGTCGGCCTCGGCGGCAATCCTGTCGAACTCTTCCGGCGGCAGGCCAAGCTGCTCGAAGATCCGTCGCGTATACCGGCCATCATTTCCGACGAGGAAGCTCGGCTTGCGGATATGCACCTCGTAGGCCTGAAAAAGCTCCGGCGATGTCCGCAGGATACTGGTCAGCAGCGAGGTGCCCGAGCGCGGCTGTCCGCCTAGGAGGACGCAGTGATCAGATAAGCCGGCCGAAACCGCGTCTTCCTTTTCCAGAAGTTCAGACCGCTGCCGGCGGAATATGGATTTCGCCCGCTGTACCAGGGACCGTAGTTCAGGCATCGGGGAATACACTCCTGTTCTAGGCACTGCTGCAGGAACGCGAAATGGAGCAGATACATCACATCGTTGGCAAGATGTTCGACGTGCCCCATGATTTCATCATACTGCACGTGATCGCCGACCCGCTTGCCCAGGATATAAGCCGCCAACGTCCCGTCGGGCGCAAACACACCGGTGCAGATATCCCGGTAGCTGGGATCGGCACAGGTATCATATTCCGGAAAGTCATAATCCGCGGGGCGCTTGTCGAACATCGGCGCGATCACCCGGCCCTGCCGCTCGCGGCTGGAATGAATGATCGCGTGAATCGCGGCGGCATGGTCGCGAGGATGGAAGATCGGAGCGGTCGTATAGCCCATGTTGCGGGGCTTGCGGCCTTGCAGCTGATAACGTCGCTTCTTATCCAAGCCTTCAAGATAGGCATTTATGTCGACGCCGGGATCAAGCACCGCGGATATCAAGATGCGCGGGGCTGGCTTCTCCAAATCGCCCGGAATGCGAAACAGGTACTCGGAATGACGTGAGGCCCGATACGGTGCGCCGCGCCATTCGAGCCAGCAACGGCGTTTCTTCTGTGCTGCCGGATCGCTTGTTCCAGGCGGATCGAGGCGACACAGTTCCGGCACTCCGAATTCCGCCCTGTCCTCCTCCGTCAACTGCTGGAAGCGTTTCTCGTTTCCGAGCAGTTCCACCAGCGTGCTTTGCAGGTCACCGGTCATCAGCAGTAAAACTCGGGATGCAGCAGCACCAGAAGCGGCATGATGCGACTTGCTTCGCCAAAGCGGGCTGCGAGCGCGCCACCCGTAAGTGCGATGCGCTCGTGAATCGGCGCCTCGAAATTTTTCGATGGCAAATCGCGCACCACTACCGTTTCACCGCGCGAACGTTTGCGAGAGCCCGGAAGCTGGATCGTGCTTTTCAGATACGCGCCGCACGTCAACTCGTCGATGATGAACTCATAGGTTCCATCCTTGCCGAAACGGTTGTCGGTGATGAAGTTGGTGACGATGAAGCCGTTTTGCGCACTCCAGACAGGCATGTCCGCCCAGTGGGTGAAACCAAGTTCCGCAAGGTTCATGCGGTTGGCCCGAATGATTGCCGCGCTCTCGGCAGGCACGCGTGAAAGCTTGGGGTAATCCTGCTGGCGAGCGGTCTCGTCAAATAGATCGAACGAGGTGCCGTAACCATCAAGATCAGGATGCTTGTGCCGCGAATTGCCATGCATGTTACCAATCCTGAACGTGACGCCGTGACCGGCAAAGCATGCGAGCATGTCCTCGAGGACGGCCCTGAGCGTGCGTTTCTCCTCCGCGATCAGGAAAAAGGGATCGATATGCAGGCCCAGTTCGTGGCCGCAGGCCGCCACGGCTTTCATGGCCCGGATTTGATCGGAGAAGTCATAGGCCTTGCGCGTGCGCGGGTGATCGGGCGGCATGAAGAAATAGGTTCCCGTCACGCCGAGATCCGCTTCCCGCTCGGCAAAGCTCACGAGCCGTTCGAGATCGAGGTCATGCACATCATGCTTAATGAAAATACCCGGCTCCCGGCCGGCGACATGCCGGTCGATGGCTGTCAAATGGGCGAAGCGCCCGTCCGAACGGACCCAACTCGCGAGGAGGTCAAACAGCGCATCGCGTGCCTCGGTCACCTATTCGATCCCTCGCTGAACTTGTCTGCGTCTTCCCGGCCCATGTCACGTCCGTTTCGAGGCAGCGCGTTTGCGTTTTCCGCCTGACTTGGCACTCGCGGCGGCCAGCGGTTGAACCGCGGGGATTCCCGCGGCGTCGATGATCCGGTCATACAGCGAAAGCAGCCGTACTTCATATTTCGACCAGTTCTCCTCGTCGCTGAAGACGGCGCAGGCCTTTTTCGCTTGGGCAATCTCCTTGTTGTCAAGATTCGCGACCTGTTCGGCGAGCAAGCGAGGCTCCTGCTCCTCCGGCAGCAACCAGCCATAACCATAGGTTTCAACCGGCTTGCGCAGCTCCGGGAACGGACTGACGAGTACCGGCACACCGGCGTTGGGATATTCCCACAGCTTGTTGGGCGTGCAGAACCAGTGGTTCAAGCCGACATTCTCATAAGGAATGACGCCGATCGTGGCGCCCGCCGACCAGTAGGCAAGTTCGCGCTGCGGGACCGGAGGCAGGAATCGGACGGCGGGGTTCTTTCTTTTTCCCACCAGATCGGCATTGATCTCGTCTCCGATGGAATGGAGCATGGGCTCCAACCGTCCCCAGCCCATCATAACCAAAGTCCACTCGGGCGGAAGGAAGGCCGCGGACCGCACCAGGTATTCAAGGCCTCGCTTGGTGGCGTAGCCACCCTGATAAAGCAGGATCTTGTGATCTTCCGGGAGACCGGCCGCCTCATGCAGCCTGCCGTCATATTTGAAGCGGGGGGCGCGGACGGTTGCGTTCATCACCACAACAGGAACAGGAATCGCGGGATAGTTTTGCTTGTACCAGCCGGCGATGCTGTCGTTGATCGTCACGAAGCCGTCGACGCAGTTCAGGTATTTGCCGTGAATGTCGCGGTAGCGCCTGGAAGCCGCCGGATTCGACTGGGCGATCTCCTCATAGATCTCGTGCGCGTCGTAGATGACGCGGCATCCGGTCAGCGGCTTGATCGCCGCGCCGACCGGCAGCGTATGCACGTCGTGGCAATGCACGATGTCGGGCGAGATGGATTGCGCCATGCGAACCATCCGATCGACGCGATATCGCGACCGGCGTTCGACCTCTTTTTCGAAGAGCGCCGGAGCAAACCGCCGCGCGCGGCTCAAGAGGTACCCGTAAATGCGATCGGTTGTTTTCTCCCCGAGTACGCCTTTTGCGATCCGGCGAATGACCACCAATACGATCCTGATCATTCTGGGGCTGTTTACCAGAAGATAGGCAATTCCGGCCGCCAGGGCGCAATAGATGATCAGATCGAAGATGCGCTCGATCCGTTCCTCGACCGGGCCGAAGAAACCGGCGATGGCGATATAGACCAGGACCAGGGGCACAATGACGAGATCCAGATGTTTCGCCCGGGCTTTGCGAAGCCAAGACTTGAGAAAGCCGGTTATGCCCAGGGCGCGGCCGTCCTGTCGCGGGACACGCCGGACTTCCACGCCCGTTTCCAACGTTATCCGCTCCTCCGGATGATTGTTGTCCGCGAGGCCGATAATCGTCACATGATGGCCCGCCGCGGCCAGGCTGTTGGCCTGCTTGATGACGCGGGCATCCCGGATCACGGGATTGAAGACGAATGCGCAGATACGTGCCATTCTACACCCCTGCCGCATCGGCAAGGTGCCTGACGATCCTTTCGGCAGCGTCGCCTTCGCCATAGGGAGTTTCGCCGGACCGTGCCGGCCGCGGCGCGGCGATAACCGCGCGGATGCCGGCGATCAGCGTTTCGCTGTCCGAAGGCGGCAACAACCGGTTCCAGCCCATCTCGACCAGTTCCACCCATTCGGTCTCATCGCGCAGCGTCACACACGGAATGCCATGGAAATAGGCTTCCTTCTGCAGACCGCCGGAATCGGTAGCGACCGCTCTTGCCGAGCGCACCAGCGCCGTCATGTCGACATAGCCGAGGGGATCGGTCGCGATAATTCCCTCGGGGAGCGCCATGTCCCGCGTCTCCAGGCGCGCGCGGGTGCGTGGATGAAGCGGCAGCACGACGGGCGTATCCCGCCCGATTTCGCCGAAAGCCTGCATGATAGCGGCCAACCGCCGCGGATCATCGGTGTTTTCCGCGCGATGGATCGTCGCCGCCACATAGTCGCGGCCCTGAAGGCCCAGGCGTTCGACCAGATCGCTGTTCGCGCGGGCGGACATGTGCCGGACCACGTCGAACATGACATCGCCGACGAAGACCACCTTGTCATCGTCTATGCCTTCCCGCGCCAGATTTCCGGCAGCTTCGCGTGTCGGGACAAAAAGAAGGTCGGAAACGTGATCGGAAACCACCCGGTTGACCTCTTCGGGCATCCGGCGATTGAACGAACGCAGCCCCGCCTCGACATGGGCGACCGGAATATGCAGCTTGGATGCCGCCAGGGCGCCCGCAAGCGTGGAGTTCGTATCGCCGTAGACAAGCACCCAATCCGGCTTCGCCGACGTCATGGCCTCTTCGAGACCGGCCAGCATTCGTCCCGTCTGCTCGCCATGGCCGCCCGAGCCGATGCCGAGATGCGTGGCGGGGGCCGGGATCTCCAGTTCCGCGAAGAACAGGTCGGACATGTTGGCGTCGTAGTGCTGACCGGTGTGCACCATGTGCTCGCGGCATACGGCGTGGCGTGCAATGCTTCTGGATACGGCGGCGGCCTTGATGAACTGGGGGCGCGCGCCAACGATGGTCATGATCTTGATGACGATATCTCTCTGCTACCCGTGGGCGACGAACTGGCGGAGTCCCGCGTTATGGCACCACCTTTCAAGTGGAGCAACAAGCGAGATAATGGATGCACAATGTATCTCTGGCGTTCTTTTTGGCTGCCACAGCCATTCACTTTATTTCGCAATGCGTAACGTTCGTTATTCAGGCCAGTTCAAGAAGAGCCGGCTGATGATTGAATTGCTTTCATATGACTCAAGAAACTTTCCCGCACCCATCGGCAACATGCTGACAAGTGCAAGTTGTGCGAGTGGCATTCTCCACGGCGACGTGGCACTAAACCAGCCGGAACCTCTCAGGCGGCCCGAGTTCGTGCTGTGACATACGCCACATCAAACACACATGAGGGAAAAGATGAGACCACTGATCCGCCGTAGGAAAGACGAACGCGTTGAGGAAATCCTCAAGGATCTGAAGTTTGGCGAACTTCAACTCAACAAGTTGAAGCGTGTTGCGGAACTGCGCGGGGAATCGCTGGAAAAAACGGTCTCCAGGACCTTTCGCAACCTAATGAGTGTCGTTCCGGCTTCGATCAAGCCGCGCAATATCGTTACCGATGCACCGGTGAAATCCATATCTCACGAGGACGGCCTGGTGAAAATCGTCCTCGACAACGAGCGCGTCACTTGGAATTTTCCCTCCAGACAACGCTACGCTAATCTCTATTACACGTTCCGCGATCTCGTTCCGCGTTTTGTGGATGCCGCCTCCTATGGCCCCTACCACGATGTCGCATTTCGCTATCTGGCCGCTACAAAAACCCCCTATTTCCCGACCCATGACGGGGCCGTAGTGATCGAAGGCGGGGCCTATATCGGCATCAAGGCGCTCGGCTATTACGACGCAATCGAGTCGAACGGCAAAGTCATCGCCATCGAGATTGGCGGCGAGCAGTACAGGCTTTTGTGCCGCAATGTCGAAGCCAATGGTCTTCAAGGAAAAATCATCCCGGTCAGATGCGGGATCTGGCATGAAGCCGGCGAGATGGAAGCCGAATTCGAAGTCTACGCCTCGCATAGCCTTCGGCCGCCGGACGAACACAAGCATTATTCCCGCCGGGAGACCGTGCCGACTAACACGCTCGACAACATCATCGACGAGTATAGCCTTGAAGTCGTCGACTACCTCAACCTCCAGATCAACGGCGCGGAAGGCAACGCGATTGATGGCCTACAGCGCAATTTCGACAAGGTGAAGATCATCTATGTGGGCGCACACTACACGCTGGACGGCGCGCCGCACGACCAAGTGACCGTGAAACAGCTGCAGGACCGTGGCTGTACCATTCTCTACAAAACGAAGGGCAGCATCTGGGCCGTCACTCCCAAATGGGCGCATGAATTCGAGCCGATGAAAGGATGGAGCATGGATTGGGTGCGGTGAACGTTTTCAAGTGTGCACCATCAATCGGAATGGAGCAAATCACTGTCACCACTTTGAGCCGATACATGTGACGTATTTCAGATCCCGACCTCGCGCTACCCACTTAAAGAGCCTCCATACCAAGAAAAGCCGCGGCAAATCGCTGACCGAGAATTTCTGCTGCTGATGCGGATAGGTGCAAGCCGTCAGATTTTAACGGCAGATCGTCAGTTTTCACCATTACTACATTCGGCAGATTGATCTCTGCCTGAAGCTGTTTCAACCGCTCCCATCCCGCATAACCATGTTCGCGACGGGTTCTTCTTTCCTGTGAGATTGATGCAATTTGCGCAAACACAATTGGTAATGCTTGATTGCTGAAGTCAGCGCGAAGATTACCTACTAGTCGGTGAAATGATTTGATCCATGCACCCGCTGCTTCCATCGAGCGCGTATCGCCTTCACCAAGGTATATTAGTGCACCTTCTAATCGACGAACCGTAGAAGCCTCTCTAAAGCGATCCATCATTGTTCTATATAGATCGCCTTCGCGTTCCCATGCGCCGATTCCGGCCCCTCCCTTCGCACACAATAATAATCCCACCGACAAGCCAGTTGCGTTTCGCATAGACCTAGCGAAGGAAAGACCAGGACTTACTCCGCCAATTCGATCAGCATTCATCGAAAAGACTGGATCGTCCGGATCCTGTAAAGGGTGTCGAGCTTCATGCCACACCCCCTTTCGGAATATTTTGACATCAGGATAGCTCTTCCTTTCAGAAGGCAATTCGTCCACATTACCTCGGCCTACCATGTTGGATTGACCTATTAGAACGAAAAATGAATCCATGAGGTATTCCAGACACCCACTTGATGACTTAATACTCGATGAAGCGACTCAAAAGATCTACGATGACTACGTAGAGCGTTTCGGGACTGAGCGTAAACGAGGAATATACAGATATAAAAATTTTCCTCGATTTAGTTATGCACTTGGCGTTTTACCAAGGGGCGGGCGCGTGCTGGATGTAGGCGTTTTCACCGGCCAGTTTCTTGATATACTTACACTTAGTGGAAAATTTGACGAAGTCGTAGGGATTGATATTGTTAAGAAACCGGGCTTTCACACCCTCTCCAGCAATTACAATTTTCAGATCGCAGATTGCCGCAGCCTTCCATTTGCAGATAATAGTTTCGATTCAGTCGTCTGCATGGAAGTACTCGAACACTTGGAGGTGCAGGACTTCCCGATAGCTCTCGCTGAAGTTCGTCGCGTTTGCATGGGACGCCTTATCGTGTCAGTGCCCTACAATGAGCAACCACCACTCTCACGCAATCACCGCCAAGCATTTGACGATGATAAAATAAATAGTTGGTTCAAGGATGCAAAAGGCACGATTCTAACGGAACATGGAAAAGATATCTGGGTGATGCTGGAGGAGAATCTATCGAATTGAGTCAACAATAAAACAACAGTAAATTGTAGTTCTATTACAATATTTTATACTACAAATCAAAAATATTGACAAATATTTATAT
>Ga0272444_10000071_pt1 | contig 135797 bp, 117 predicted proteins | sample SSMForm13_FD_201033 | JGI IMG/M metagenome (GOLD analysis project Ga0272444, IMG submission 201033) | Marine sediment archaeal communities from Little Sippewissett salt marsh, Falmouth, MA, United States - SSM-Form-13 | ecosystem: Environmental > Aquatic > Marine > Wetlands > Sediment ...
TCGTCTCACCATCCGGCGGCATTTAGAGCTGGTCCGTGGAGTGGTTCTTATTGCGCGGTATAGACCTCTCACCGGCACAGGGATGGTGAATTGTTGAATTATGACTTTTTCAGTAAACCCTAATTATTTCATTTTTGCGGAAGTGGATTTTTTCTGCGTGGGCAAGTACCCTGCGCACCTGTTCGAAGGTAAGATTTTTGAAGAGTTCAATTTCGATGAGCTGGGACACCTCCTGATCCGAAACGTAGTTCCCTGAATTCATATAGTTATTTCCTTGGCAAGAACAATACCGTAGACATTCCTTTCTATGATGGTATTCTCATCGGGATTGAGGGATACGTGGACATGTTCCTTTTCATAAAAAAATTCCTTTTCGATTCCGGCGAGAGGATATTGGAAAAGACTTTTGGAAGTCCCGGATAGCTGGTGGCGCTGGCAATAAGTGATCCAAGATGTTCGCCGCGGACGATTATTTCATCAACATTTGCTTTAAAAAGTACATCTTCATGCACATAGTTGCCTCTGATAAAGTGAAGATTGAAGTGTTCATATTTGAGTTTCAGTGCTTCGATGTCATTGATGGGAAGCTCATTGATGAGAATAATGACCGGATTCGGAGATTCTCAATGTGTGGTAATCCAGGCAATCACTTCTTCCGCATAACGATTCCAGCCGCATATCACGGTATGCTCCGTACACTTTAAGGTCTCCAACCCTTTCCCCTCCCTGATTTTTTGCTCAACAAATACCGAGGCTATTGTTGCTGTTATGAGTGACAAGAGGTATATTCCCAGAACCATGAGTACGAGACCTACAATCCTTCCTGCATCCGTTGTCGGAAGTTTGTCGCCGCAGCCCACAGTGCAGATGGTGACAATGGCCCACCAGAATCCGTCCCAGAGAGAATGAATGGAAGCGCCTTCTTTATTGTTTTCAATATAACAATATAATAAATTGTAATAGAGCAAAATGATATCAGAATGAGCGTGAGCGCCCCGATTAGAAAAAACCGTTCTATGCGCAGAAGCCTGACTGCTTTCTTGATCAAATGCACCGGTGATCTGGAAGGTTTCGATGGAGTGCGTTTTACCATTATTTATGCTCCACGCGTCTAATTTGAACCGAAACCGGCAAGTGTCCAGCTGTGCACCCGCACAACGGCTGAAGACTTCACTATGCTGCGTTACAGTTTGTCATACTTGGAAAAGTGCATTGAGAATGTGGCCCGTCCCTGGGTAAGAGAGCGAAGATCTGTTGAATATCCGAACATGTGCTGCAGCGGAACCCGTGCTTTTATATCACTCACCAGGGGTTTGTGGGTTATGTTCTCGATTTCCCCCTTTCTGATATTGATGCTGCCGATTACTTCCCCCATAAACTCGGTAGGCGTGATGATATCTACTTTCATGATCGGTTCAAGAAGGGTAGGTTCCGCTTCGGCGCATCCATTCTGGAACGCCGTCGAGGCAGCGATCTGATAGCCCAGTTCGGAAGCTTCTCCTTCACGGTAGGATCCCCCCACTATCCGTATTATCACATCGAGTACCGGATACCCTGCCACGACGCCACTCGCCGTGGCGTCTCTGAGGCTCTGTTCGATTGCCCGGTGATACTCAGGAGGAATCATCGTCGGTTCAAGTGCGTTTATGATTTCTATGCCGCCGCCCCGGCTGTGGGGAATGAGATTGAGCGCCACATGGCCGAAATGTTTTTTCTCTCCCAGCTTTTTGTCGAATATTTCTTCGCAGGTAACCTCTTTCCCGATGGTTTCTCTGTAGACAACACGAGGTTTCCCCACGTTGACATTGGTATTGAACTCCCTTACAAGTCGGTCGATGATAATTTCGAGATGCAATTCCCCCATGCCTGAAAGCACTGTCTGCGCGGTTTCTTCATCATAGGTCGCTCTCAGAGTGGGGTCTTCGTCGCAGAGCTTTTCCAGGGCCAGGATCAATCGTGACTGATCATCGGGTGTTTTTGCCTCAATGGCCCGGGAGATGACGGGCTCGTAAAATTCTATGGATTCGAGAAGAATCGGATGTGCCTCTTCACAGATGCTGTCGCCGGTTGAGGTGTCTTTCAGCCCTACCACGCCGATGATATCTCCCGATCCAGCCTCGTCGAGCCGTTCACGCTTGTTGGCGTGCATCTTCAGCAGTCGCGCGACGCGTTCGCGCTTCTTAGCAGTTGCATTGAAAACTTCTTCGCCCACCTTGATTCTACCCGAATAAATTCGGACATAGGTCATTTTTCTTCCCTCATCCATCATGACCTTGAAGGCAAGCGCGGCGAGGGGTTCCTTATTTTTACTCTTGCGCATTTCCTTCTCCCCTGTGGCGGGATTAATTCCCGATATGGGAGGGACCTCCTCGGGAGAGGGGAGGAAATCACAGACACCGTCGAGGATGGGTTGTACCCCCTTATTGCGAAGGGCCGACCCACACATGACGGGAACGGCTTTGAGTGAAACAGTTGCTGCGTGCAGGGAATCACGCATGACTTTTTCTTCTATGGGTTCGCCTTCGAGATATTTTTCCGCCAGAGAGTCATCAAACTCGGCCAGTGCTTCTATCAGTTCTTCGCGGTATTGATCGGTCTTTTCGATGTGTGCATCGGGTATATCCGACAAGGTGTAGGTCAATCCCAGAGATGCCTCGTTCCATGTAATAACTTTTTGTTTTATCAGGTCAATAACGCCTTCAAAGACGTTGTTCGTAAAGAGAGGGATCTGAATAGGGAGCGGCGTCGATGCAAAACGTGTCTTCATAGTTGCGATAGTACCGAAATAATCAGCGCCGGCACGATCCATTTTATTGATAAAAGCGATTTTTGGAACATGATATTTGTCCGCCTGGCGCCATACTGTTTCCGATTGGGGTTCCACCCCTGCCACGGCGTCAAACACCACCACCACACCATCAAGCACACGAAGACACCGTTCGACTTCGATGGTAAAGTCAACATGCCCTGGAGTATCGATAATATGAATTTCCCTGTTTCCCCACACACAGGTGGTAACGGCCGATGTAATCGTGATGCCCCGTTCTTTTTCCTGTTGCATCCAATCCATGACCGCTTCGCCGTAGTGAACCTCTCCGATCTTATGGGTAATACCAGTATAAAAAAGAATCCTTTCGGTCACCGTGGTTTTCCCCGCATCAATATGCGCCACGACACCTATATTTCGAATGTTCGAAAGCTTTACCGCCACGTGTAACCCTTTCTTTACTTGAATTAGTTGTATGCCGATCCGGTGACGGGCCGGAATTTATGCGGATCCCTTGATGAACAGATCTTTCTTAATTACAAAGGGAAGCCCCGTATCGATGTGTCCTTTCAATGTCTTAATCCGCTTTCCTTCAACGCGAAGAGTGATGCTCCGCAGCGAGGGAATATTATGTATAAGAGTATTGGTAAGAGAGTAAATGGTCATCATTTCGCTCGCACAGCTTCCTGGATGGAGATCTATAATATTTTTTTTAAAATTGACCACTGCCACACCTTTTTCTTGTACAGAAACCCCTATCAAGCCCGTCCCATGGGGGATCGTCCGAATATGACCCTTTTTCGGTCCTTCGATAAGGGCATAAATGATCTCTTCTGCCTGGGAATCGATTTTTTTCTCTTTCGGGATATAGCGGGTCTCAGGTACGAGAAAGCGTTCATTCTCATCGGAAAAATAAAGAGTAACCTTGCGTTTTTCCTTCTGCGCCCTCGATGTGCCTGTGCCAGTGGTAGGCGGATAGACATAATCGAAAAGTGAGACAAAAAAGAATATAAGAAAACCGAGACAGATAACCGTGATAACGGTAAGACCAAGAAATCTGAGTTTTTTCTTCTTTTTTCGTGCCTTTATCTGATTTGTTTTTGTCTTTTTCTTTGTTCCCATGAAAAAATGCCACCCCTCTGTAAAAAAACAGGCACAATCTATGGTAATTTCTTTTTGCTGTCAATCTTTAATAAGGCGATGGGCCATGGGTAATAGGCTATGGAGAATGAAAAAACCTGTCTGCCGGTGTTTATTGTCCGTGACCTGTCTTTTATTGCCGGTCCATCGACAGCAGAAGATCTTTTGATTTTATCCCGAACTCCGATTGGGGATTCAGTGTAAGGGCAGTTTTAAGTTCTTTAACCGCCTTCGCTTTATCTCCGCTCAGCAAATACCCTTTACCAAGCCGATAATGCGCTTCCGCAATATACGGTGCGATTTCAATGGATCGTTCCAAATGGTGGACGGCCTCATTGACACGGTTCATTGCAAGCAAAAGTGCCCCTGTGTTCATGTGTATAATCGGTAAAATTTTATTCGGTCTGATCTTAAGCGCCTTTTTAAAATGTATCAGCGCCGTTTCGTAATCACCCATCTTAAAGTATGCTCTCCCGAGGTTGTTGAGGGCGAATTCAGGTGTTTCGTACAGAATGTTTGAAATGGCATTGGTAAAGCACTCTATAGATTTCTTATAATTGGCTTTCTCGAAATAGATGAGACCGAGAAAATTATACGCTTCGGAATAATCCGGTTTCATTTCGAGCGCTTTATGACATTCCGCAGCCGCCTCACGGGGCAACCCCTTACCGTAATAGGAAACACCAAGGTAATAAGGTATTCGAGGGTCTTGAGGATTGAGGCGCCGTGCTTCAAAAAGCTCTTTCAGAGCTGCCGTGTAGTGCCCCGATTCGAGATTCGCTATCCCCGTATTCACGTGGACGTCCGCCATCTGCTGTGCCCTTTGGCCCGTTGCGCATGATGCGAGGACACATCCCAGTATCGTTAACAGTACTATTTTTATACATTGGATGGGAAAACAGTGCATATTCATTCGGTATCCTTCTGATTAATCCGGAGCATCTCCTGGCAATGAAAGGGGAGCATTTCTGTGCGGCAAAGATATTTTCCATCCCGTGCGAAAATGGTTACTCTTTTCCATTGATCCACCAGTCACTTTTATCTTTGAACCACCACTCCGAGGAGTCCGTCTGAAGGATCTGACGGGCCAGGTTTTTTGCATTTTCAGTGAAAAGTCTTTGCACGGCAAAGGCAATCCAGTCATTAGTGTATTTGTTTCCCAAATCACCGTATTCTTTCAGTTGAAGGATAAGGGCCAGTTGATCGGCATCTCGGGCAATAAGGGATTCCCTTGTCTGCCGTTCATTGAACTCTGTAATCAGGGTCCTCAATTCATCTCCAAAAAAGAGGGTATCGGCAAGTTCACCAATGGCCTTATTTTCATCTACGGTTACATATTTTTTATTGACATAATTCATGTCTCCTGTTCGGGCTTCCGGAAGATCGTGCATGAGGCAGAGTTTCAAGATCCGCAGTTCATCGATGGTTGGGTCCAGTTTGCTCAGCGTATACCCGATAAAAATCGTTCTAAGGATATGCTCCGCTACCGATTCACGTCCCGAACCGAGAAACTGAAAGCCGCTGCGGGGCGTTTTCTGAAGCATGCCTACTTCAAAAAGAAAATTTGCAAGATCCCTCACGACAGTTCCTTCTTTACGGCCGCTATTCTGTTGGCCATCATGGATGAAAGGTTTTTCAACTCTATCATGAGTGGTGCAATGCCTTCCGGTTTCAGTGCGAGAATCTTCTCCACCCGCTCCTTCCAATGTGCAATAACGGCTATTTCCTGCTCGCGTATTTTTTTTTCCACGCGTTCCTGAATATCTTTGAGCATTCGCTGATCATCGATGGATTGTTTCACCTTTTCCCCCTCCCGGTTGTCTCGTTTGTGCCACAAAACCCAGCATTAATTCTTATATCAGATGACGACTCTTTGCAATACTCAATATGCTGATGGAGTCGCGAAAAGGGATGAACTGATTGACTTTCTTCCGAGCGTCACGTATATAGGCGAATGTAAACGGTGGGGTGGAACATATCGAGAGCTTCACAGTACGAGGCGTGATGAAATGCAGAGGGAATCCGGTGGTGGTCTGGTTTTTGTGTTTCCGTTTCCGATAGTTCAATGAGGGTTCACAGGGGTGTGTTATGGCAAAATTCCATAGATATCTGTTGACGCTGGGGGTATGCCTCATATTTTCAGGGGTTCAGCCGTTTTTTGCCCTCTCCGCGGAAGATACCGTGCACCTGACCTTTTCAAAGAAGATCGATGGAGGAGAACGCCATTCTGTCTACCGGGTGCAGCGGGGGGACTGGCTTACGCGAATAATCAGAAAGGAATTGAACCCTCGCGAAAATGACATGGCGGCGCTCATAGAAAAGATTCAGGTTCTCAATCCCCACGTCAGGAACATTAATGTAATCTATCCCGGACAGTTGCTTCGTCTGCCCGCAGCGAACGGGTCAATGGAGAAGATGTCAGTGCGCAGGCAGTCGCCGCCGCCTGAAGAAAAAGCGATTTCTCCCGGGGAAAGAACACTCTCCCACCGCGTACAAAGAGGAGAAACCGTTACCAGAATTATGAGCCGCAGATGGGGGATGAATCTTCACGAAGTGCGAATGCACCTGGAAAAGATACGATCACTCAATCCCCACATCAGAGACCTTAACAGAATTTACCCCGGTCAGATCATATATTTCCCGGCGCAGAACGAGAAGAGGTGGGAAAACGGGGCCGATGCGGATGAAGCCGCATCTAAGGCGTCGATGAGCGGCAGGATGCAGGCTGTAAAGGTACCCAATCAAGAATGGATGCCCCTGCTCAAGCAATTTTTCAGTCTTATCGGTGGGGAGGTGGCATCTTCCGGCGAATACTATCTTCCTCTGCCGCCGTCAAGTCAGATGATCGTCGATTGCGCCACTGTTCCCGTGGTCGAATTGAAAAACAGCGAAAGGATCATCATCGATTTTTACGGCCGCATTCCATTGCCGGTGAAGCATACCATCGAATCGCACTGGAAACACTATCATATTGTGTCGGGCACCGAGAAGTCTTCCATTTCTTTGATTCTTGAAAGGGCCGTCAAGGCGTTACGTTCTCTTACGCTTCAAAAAAAAGGCGTCACGGCAACGGCGGGATCGAATCCTCAGGTGGCGATCGACTGTGACTGGACTGTATCCGGAAAGATTCCCGGCGCCCGGGACGAGATTACCATCGGTATCAGAGTCATCCCTGCCCCCGAGAAGGCAACTCCCCCGGCGCTGATCGCCTACGCGGCGCGTAACGGGTTGGAAGTGATAGAAATTGTTGACGAATATGGTCCCGTTATCCCAGAGGGACCGTTGTGGTCCCTGCCGGTATCTCGCGTGAAGAGAGAGACTGCCGTCGATTTTACGGATGCATTTTTAAGGGAACTGGGCTATGTGCCGGCCAGAAAAGTCGTCATTCCCGTATTTCGCATGAAAGATGACGGATTCGATCTTTCTGTAGAGGCGGACCTTGTGCTTTCCCTTGGAGGGACGGATATGATTTTCGACTTCGAATCATTATCGCCAGAGTTTCGCCAGCTTCTGCAAAAGAGGGGCGAACCTGTCGTGGAACTATCGAAGCGGGATCGTGATATCGACCTGATCAGAAAAATAACCGCTGCGTTGAACCTTCCTGTTCTCGAGGGCCGGTTCAGCTTTCCTCCTGGCGATGAGTCGAGCGGAGGATGGCGGATTCTTTTTTCCGGTGTGAAAGTGCAAGGGATTAACTCGGAGTTCTATCTCGTCAAGGGGGACTATGACGAGGAGTTACATCATCTGCTTCATGAAAACTGGAGCGTTAAGGTTGTGAGTTATTGAATGTAAAAGGAATTGTCCTGTTTTCAGGGGGGCTTGACAGTATCCTGGCTGTTGAAGTTATTCGACGGCAGAACATCGATGTGATCGGGGTTGCCTTTGAAACGCCTTTTTTTTCTGCCGAAAAGGCACAAAAAGCGGCGGCGGCAATGGCACTTCCGCTCCGCGTGATCGACAGTACCGATGCCCATCTCCGCATGCTGAAGGCGCCTCACTACGGTTACGGCAGGAATATGAATCCCTGCATCGATTGTCATGCGCTCATGATCCGTATGGCCGGCAACGAAATGGCGCATGAGGGTGCGGACTTTGTCTGTACCGGTGAGGTGCTTGGCCAGCGTCCCATGTCCCAGACAAGACAATCGCTTCATATCGTAGCCAAGCTCTCAGGGTATGAAGGGGTGATCATTCGTCCTCTGAGCGCGCGACTCCTTGATGCAACAATCCCTGAAAAGGAGGGTAAGGTGGATCGTCTGAGGCTGCTCGATATGCATGGGAGAGGCAGAAAACGTCAGATGGAACTTGCCGCTGCATACGGCATAGCAGAGTATTCAAGTCCCGCTGGCGGCTGCCTTCTGACCGATCCGACCTTTTCCCGACGGTTGAAGGACCTGTTCGATCATGGGGAGGAAGACATTCGCGATATAGAACTCCTGAAGATGGGGCGCCACTTCAGGCTAGATACCGCCACTAAAATTGTCGTGGGGAGAAACCATGGTGAGAATGAAAGTATCCTGCGCCTTGCCGGCGGCCAGGATGCGGTGATCCAGATTGAAGGGGTCCCAGGGCCGGTGGTGCTGGTACCCGGCGGATGCAGCGAAGAGATTATGCAAGTGGCGGCGGCCGTCTGCGCGCGCTACAGCGATGCGCCAAGGGGAGACACTGTTTCCGCGATAATAGAACAGGGATCGGAGACCATGATAATCGAAACAAAAGCCGCCGATCCGGAAGCGCTTGCCGGCCTGATAATTTAGCCCCTTCATTCAGCGCTCGCTTCAACATTGAAAAATCTTTACTGTCTGTGTTCCGGTCTCAAAAGATCCTTCACCGTCTTTACCGGCGCGAAGGTCGAAAGGGGCACTTCGACGAAAACTGTATTCCACCGAGCCATGGCACCGTTCCAGAGGCCTGGATGTTCCAGCGCCTTAAGCGCCTTTCCCTCATGGGATTTTTCAGAAATGAGATACCTGTCGGCGTCGATAAACTGCTCCAGGTCAAATTTGTCTCCCCGGTGATCTCTGACACCGCAGACGAGGTCGACGGGGTTGAAATGAGTCGATGCGTTCCACAGCGCCATCTGTTCGGAAGAGGTGCTGTCAATCTGTGCACTTTCAATAATTTGTTTTGATGCGCTACCGTCTTTTTCGTGCACCCAGAAAGGTCCTCCTCCCGGTTCTCCCTCGTTTTTGACCATGCCGCATATGCGGAGAGGGCGGTGTAAGGCGGAAAAAAAGAATTGTAGTTTTTGATCGTCGGAGCAGTTCTGAAAGGCCGATGGGAAGGATACCCCAAGCCGCCCGCGGCAGAATCGCTCCAGAGAAAGGAGCGCCTTTTCGTCAATTGCATTTTGATCGATGGCATGCAAGTGGCGGAAAATTTCGTCCTGAAGTTCAACGAGAAGCCCTCCCAGCACTTTCTTGAACAGAATTGTTTCGGCCTTGAGTCTGTCCGGAAGGACATTGTCTATATTTTTCAGAAAAATAATATCACCCTCTATCTGATTGAGATTCTTTAAAAGTGCGCCATGGCCGCCCGGTCTGAAGATGAGCGTCCCCTGATCATCTCTGAAAGGGCGGTTATCCAGGGTCACGGCGATGGTGTCTGTTGAAGGAAGTTGTGTGGATAGGGAGATATCAAGGACAACAGAAAATTTTTTTTCATAGATTTCCCGTATCCGTCTGATATGGGCTTCAACCGCACCTGCATGTTCCGGAGACACGGTAAAATGTATACGTGCGATGCCATTCCTGTCGGTTCCGTGGAGTGTGGCTTCAACGAGATGCTCTTCCAGGGGGGTGCGGGTATGCCCGGTATAGCGATGAAAGCCGAGAAGGGCCTTGGGAAGCGCTCCGTATTCAAGACCTTGCGGGGACAGAATATAATCAAGGATAGCCTCCAGGTTGCCTGCCGATTCCAATTTTTGAAGGGACTGTCCCCGTGCCTCGATGACGCGGGCAAGAGAATCGTAGAATGCATAGCGGGGGAGGTGTTCCTTGAAGCGGCGTCCCTCATCGCTCTGAACGAAATCGGGCATGCGACGGAACCGGAACCAATCGCGAAACATGCGGGATGCGGCGCCTGAGGCGGGAACAAACTTTGTGACGCGGCCGGCGCTTTGTGCCGCTTCATAAAGAGAAACAAGAGTTTTCATGCGATCATCTTCGATAACCTCGATTCCGTCGCCGTCGGTGCAAGGTCGTGCCAGACGGACTGCGCAGAACCCCTTCTGAAAGAGTCCAATCTGCCGTTCCACCTCTTCCGGATCGAGACCGTGCACCCGCATAGTCTCTCTATCGTTATGCTCGAACAACGTCGCAACGGTTTCCATTGCTATTCCCTCTATCTTTCTCACTACGGGGCGTGCCTGCCGCACCCTGCATGTCGGTGCGGGACTTTTTTACCTGCCGGTCTTATGTCTTGACAAAATTCGCGATTATTTTTTATAGTAGCACGTACAGGCGATTTGGTAAAAAGAATTTCCCGGCCCGTAACTTTCCAGAGGACATACCGCATCTTACAAAATAACAAAAGTAATGGCAAAATTTGGTTTTAAACATTAAAGGAGAATCGCAATGGCGCAGATAGATGCTTTTTTCAAACTTATGCATGATCAGGGTGCATCGGATCTTCATCTTGTATCGGGACAGCAACCGGTGATACGGATTCGGGGCGATATGGAGAGGATCAAATACCATGAACTGGAAAATGACGAGTTGAAGACCATGCTCTACGAAATTACCCCGGAACACAAAGTCAAACAGTTCGAAGAGACCGGCGATGTTGATTTTGCCTACGAAATCCCCGATCTTGCCCGGTACCGGGCTAATTTCTTTCAGCAGAAATACGGTGTTGCCGCCGTCTTCCGGGAAATTCCCAGTAATATTCTCGGCGCCGATCAATTAGGTCTGCCTCCGGTGGTCAAGAAACTCGCGTCGCTTCCTCGAGGGCTTGTTCTGGTTACCGGTCCCACGGGAAGCGGAAAATCCACGACCCTTGCCGCGATTGTCGATGAAGTGAACAAAACGAGGAAAGACCACATCATCACCGTTGAGGATCCCATCGAATTCGTCCACCAGAGCAAAAGCTGCATTGTAAACCACCGGGAAGTGGGAGTCCATACAAAGTCGTTTTCGGCAGCCCTCAGAGGCGCGTTGCGTGAAGACCCCGATGTGATTCTGGTGGGTGAAATGCGGGATCTTGAGACTATTTCACTGGCTGTCGAGGCGGCCTCCACGGGACATCTGGTCTTTGGCACACTCCATACCACAAGCGCGGCGAAGACGCTCGATCGTGTGATTGAGGTTTTTCCGGCCAATCAGCAGGCGCAGATCCGCTCGACGCTGGCCGATGGTATTCGTGCGGTCATTGCTCAGGTGCTCTTTAAACGGGTCGATAAACCGGGGCGCTGCGCCGCCCTTGAGATACTGATTGCAACGCCGGCGGTACGCAATCTCATTCGGGAATCGAAAACCTTTCAGATTCCTTCCATGCTTCAGACGGGAAAAAAATTCGGCATGCAGCTTCTCGACGATTCGATTATGGAACTCCTTCAAAAGGGATGGATCGGTGCCGACGATGCCTATTCGAAATCCAACGACAAGGCCAAATTCAGGCCATTCCTGAAGAATCCTCCTTCGGATTTCACCGAGGTCTAGGGAGGGGTGCCACGCCCTGAGCACGTATCATTGGAACATTCGAGGTAAGAAAGATGAAAAAACAGGAAATAGATTACATTTTAGGCAAGATGCTTGATTCGCACGGCAATGTGTCCGATTTGAACGTCACCGTGGGAAAGCCTTTTCAGGTGGAAAGCTCCGGCCAACTGACGGCAGTGGATATTGAACCGGAGTTTGCAAAATTGACCCCCTTTCAGACGGAAATCATGGCCCTGAACCTGATCAACCAGGACCGCAGACTTACGGAATTTCTAATAAAAGAAGGTTCCTGCGATTCCTCCTACGAGCTTCCCGGCAAGGCGCGATTCAGGGTTAATATCTTCTCCCAGCGCGGGAATTATTCCATCGTCCTTCGTAAACTGGAAACGCAGATTCCCACGCGACAGCAGCTGAACCTGCCGGCGGCCTTCGAACGGATGGCGCAGGAAAAAAACGGGATCATCCTGGTAACAGGCGCTACGGGAAGCGGTAAATCGACATCACTCGCGGCACTGTTGAACGACTTCAATGAAGAACGGTCGATACATATAATTACCCTGGAAGATCCTGTGGAATATCAGCACCCACACAAAAAGGCGACCTTTAACCAGCGGGAGCTGGGGACCGATTTCGATTCCTTTGCCAACGGACTTCGGGCTGCCCTCAGACAGGCGCCCAAGGTGATTCTGGTGGGTGAAATGCGGGACAGGGAAACGGTGGAAATTGGTCTCGGCGCCGCCGAGACAGGACACCTGGTCTTGAGTACCCTCCATACCGTCGATGCGGGCCAGACGATCAACAGGATCCTCGGTATGTTTTCGTCCGAAGAAGAAAACCAGATTCGAATACGGCTGGCTGATACGGTACGGTGGATCGTGTGTCAGAGACTCCTCCCAAAGGAGGGAGGGGGGCGGGTGGCCGCCTTTGAAATCATGGGGAGCAATCTCCGGGTAAAGGACACAATCCTCCATGGCGAATCGGAAGGAAAAACCTACCGTGAGATTATAGAGGCCAGTGCCCCCTTCGGAATGACTACCTTCGACGATTACATAATAAAGCTCTACGAAGAAGGGAAGATCTCGGAAGAAACGGCCCTTGCCTATGCAACGACAAAGGGCGTGGTAAACCGGGGCATCGATCAGGTAAAAGCGAAATCAGGGCAGGCCACCACAGGCATAGAGGGGCTCGAAGTTGATACCGGCTACGGAAGAGATAAACGAAAATGGTAATGAGGAAACAGTGAGGGGTATGCAATGGACGAAGAAAAATCAATAGTGGAAACGGTTGCGTCCGCGACCTATGACGCCGCCGAAAAACCCTTTGACTTTGTGGAAGAGGGTCAGGAAACGGCGCTGATCTGCGAACCGGATCCGGAAGTGCGGTCAATCATTGCCGGCCAGATAGAGGAGAACGGCTACCTTGTTACCCAAGCGGGTTCCGCACAGGAAGCGCTGAAAAATATGCGCTTTCACACCTATGATCTGCTGGTGGTGGATGAAAAATTCGATACCGCCGATCCTGCAGCAAACGAAGTTCTGGCCTATCTCGCCGAATTAAATATGCAGATTCGAAGAAAGATGTTTGTGGTTCTTCTGGGATCACGTTTCAGAACGGGCGATAACATGGCGGCCTTTAACAAGAGTGTCAATCTCACACTCAATCTTTCGAATGCCCGGGATTCAGGCAAAATTATTAAAAGCGCCGTTACCGAAAACAAGGCCTTTTATCATGTATATATGGAAACACTGAAAGCGACAGGGCGGGGATAGCGGCGCAGCGCCGCCGGCGCTACGCACCAGGTAACAGACAATGTTACCTATGCTTGCCTCTGGCAAGGTAGGCCTCGGCAAGGTGTGTATTCACATGGATGACACCCTTGTTCATGTCTTTCATGGGGTAGTCGTCCGTGATTGTCGGCAGCAAATCCGCGTCTTCCTGGTGTGTTATCACTCCACCTGCCGGCACGTACCGTCCGTCGGCGACAGTTACCCCCATGAGAACCGCGCAGGGTTCTATCACACAGCCTGCCCCTACCTCGGACTTGAAAATTAAGCTTTTCATGCCCACAAAGGTGTCGCGGTCAATCAGGGCCGGTCCGTGGACATGCACCTGGTGGGCCAGAGATACCCGTTCCCCTATGTAGACGGCATAGCGTTGTCCGTCCTTTTCGACGAGATTTTTTTCCACAGGTTTTCCCCCGGATTCTGTCTCAAGCGCGTGGATAATCACGCCGTCCTGCACATTCGAGTCGTCTCCGATACAAAGCGGCTGTCCCTCATCGCCCCTGATGGAAGCCATGGGGGAGACCATGATGTTCTTTCCCAGGCGCACCCGGCCGATAACGGAAGCTAGGGGATGGACATAGGTCGTCGGGTCGATGAAAGGTTCTGAAACGACTGCATTAAAATCGGTTACTACATTCGGTTCGATCATGGCGGCTCCTCATAAAAAGTTCTATGTTCTATGTTCTGCGTGACTCTAACTTTGAACTCTGCACGTAGAACATAGAACCATGATTTTCTCCCACATTTTTTCAAAAATGGCCCTGGTTTCCTCCGGTGTCCCCTCGTTATCAATAACAAAGTCGGCGAAGGGGACCTTGGCATCGATAGGCATTTGCGCATTCAGGCGTTTTTCCACTTCCGGGCGACTCAGGCCGTTGCGTGTCATTACCCTTCTGATTTGGGTTTCGGGCGACACATAGACGAGCACGAGATAATCGAACATGCGCTGCCAGCCCCCCTCGATCAAGAGCGGTATGTCGGATACAACGACCGCATGAGGATCATGCTCTTCTATTGTGCGGCGGAGGTGTTCCCATTCATGAAAAATAGCGGGATGAACGATTTCATTCAGTTTTTTCAACTTTGATTCATCGGCAAAGACAATCGCGCCCAGTTTTTTTCGATCGATAGTACCATCACCTGAAAGAATATCACGACCGAAGGTATGGACAATGGCTTCCCAGGCCTCTTCCCCCGGCTCTTCAACGGTGTGCGCAAGTGCATCGAAATCAATCACATGGGCGCCCCTCTCCAAAAAGAGTGCCGCTATTGTCGATTTCCCGCTGCCGATTCCGCCTGTCACCCCGATATTCAGCATATGCGCTATCTATCACAGGTCTTTACATGCATCAATCGAAATCGAAAAGTGATCATATGCTTGACAAGGCGGGAAAAAATGATTATGTATGCCACAATTCAGAAATTGGGGGAACCATCAGTGATCAAGGTTATGAACCTTACAAAAGCATTCGGTCCTATCATTGCCGTCGATGACGTCTCCTTTCAGATAAAGCAGGGGGATGTTCTTGGATTTATCGGGCCCAACGGCGCCGGGAAAACGACGACCATGCGCATGCTCGCCTGTCTCCTGTCGCCCGACAGGGGGAGCGCGAGCGTCAACGGCTTCGATATTGTTCAAAAGCCGCTTGAAGCTCGGCAGTCTCTTGGCTATATGCCTGAAAATACTCCACTATATGGTGAAATGACCACTATTTCATTTCTTCATTTCATCTGCGATGTCCGTCGTATTGCCAAAGATGCACGCTATGATGAAATTGAGCGAGTGATAGGGATATGTTCACTCGAAGGTGTGCGCCATCAAACTATCGAAACCCTTTCCAAGGGGTATAAAAAGAGGGTGGGGCTCGCGCAGGCGCTTGTGAGCGACCCGCCCGTACTTATTCTCGACGAGCCGACGGATGGTCTCGATCCGAATCAGAAACGGGATGTGAGGAATATGATCACGTCAATGGCCAAAGACAAGGCGATCATTGTATCCACCCACATCCTTGAAGAACTCGAGGCCATCTGCAATCGTTCCATTGTGATCAGCCGCGGCGCGATAGTCGCCGATTCCACTCCTGCTGCTTTCAGGGAGGAAGGCAACGGCCAGATCGATCAATTTTTCGAACACATCACGAGGGGGTAATTCTGATGCATACCATTGCCGCAGTAATGAAACGCGAGCTTAAAGCATACTTTTCCACTCCCGTGGCATATGTGCTCCTCTTCGTGTTTCTGTTCTTTTCGAGCTTTTTTACTTTCAGGGGACGATACTTTGAAGTTCGTCAAGCAGATCTGAGAATCTTTTTCGATATGCTGCCCCTGCTGTTTATCTTCCTGGTTCCCGCCATCGGAATGAGGCTCTGGGCGGAGGAAAGAAAGACAGGAACCATTGAACTTCTTTTTTCCCTTCCGGTTACCGTGAGGCAGGCGGTAATAGGCAAATACCTGGCGGCGTGGGTTTTTATCGGGGTGGCACTGGTTCTTACCTTTCCTCTGATAATCACCACCAATTACCTGGGTGATCCCGATAATTTTGTGATTCTTGCAGGGTATATCGGCGCCTTTCTGCTCTCGGGCTGTTACCTTGTGGTCAGCATTTTCTGCTCGGCCTTTACCAGCAATCAGGTGATCAGTTTCATCGTATCGGTGATGGTCTGCAGTATCTTTGTTTTCGCAGACTATCCCTCGGTGCTGAACGTTCTTCAGACGATCCTGCCGGCGGTGATGATAGAGGCGGTTGAGAATATGAGCTTTGTAGTGCACTTCGAGTCGATTCGCCGCGGAGTGATCGAATTTAGAGACATTTCCTTTTACTTCTTGTTTATAGTGGGCTGGATCGCGGCCACCTGCCTCGTGCTGAACGAAAGGAGGGAGGCCTGATGAATGTAAAGCGAACGCTCATTGCCCTTGTGCTTGTTGCAGTGATTGCCTTCTGCGCCATTATGATCGCCGACCATGTAGGAAAGTTCTGGAGGATTGACCTTACAGACAACAATCTCTATACCCTTTCGGAGGGGACAAAGCAGGTGATCGCCGAGGTGAACCAGCCGCTTACCATGAAGCTGTACTATGCGCGAACGGCGGCGTTGAAAGGACCGGAATCACTTCGATTCTATAACAATTACTATCTGTACATACGGGACCTGCTGAGCGAGTTCGAAAAGATGTCGCAGGGGAAACTGCGACTTAACGTAATCGATCCGAGGCCCGATACGGACGATGAACTTGATGCAGTGCAGTATGGGCTGAACAAGTTTTCAACCGGGGCCGATCCTTTTTTCTTTGGTCTGGCCGTGGTATCGGAGTTCGGTCAGGAGGCGATCATCCCTTTCTTTTCACCTGAACGACAAGGGCTCGTAGAATACGAAATTTCATCTGCCATATACAATGCCGCGACGAAAGCGAAAAAGAAAATCGGTGTCATTTCGGGAATGCTTCCCGTCTTCGGAATGGGATTGTCCCCCTACATGATCAAGATGATGAAGATGCAGGGAAAGCAGCCCGAGGAAGAGTGGTTTATAATTACACAGCTCAAAAAGCTTTATGAGCTGTGGCCGATCGGGCCCGATGCGAAAGAGATCGACAAAGTGGATATGCTGATCGTAATTCACCCGAAGGATCTGCCCCCCAATCTGCTTTTTGCCATTGATCAGTATGTCATGAAGGGGGGAAAACTGATGGTGTTTACCGATCCCTACTGTATTGCTGATCCGGCGGAGAAGTACTTCGAAAAAGCATCGAATTTGAACGGCCTGCTCGAAAAGTGGGGGTGTTCCATGGTGCCCCGGTCCTTCGCCGCCGACAGGGCACTTGGGCTGGTTGTGCAGCCGAGCCAGGATGCTCCCGCGAAAAGACTTTACACTTTTATGAATCTGAGAGACGACTGCTTCAATCAAAATGATGTCATTACAGCACGGCTACAGGCGGTGCGGCTTCTTTTTGCCGGGGTATTGACACCCAGGAATGTGCCCGGTGTGACGGTTGAACCGCTTCTGACGACAACCGCAAGTGGCTCCGAACTGCCGGCGGATCCGAAAGACATGATGATCTATTCTGACCCGGATACCATCATGAGTCGCTACAAGGACGGGAGCGCTCCGGTTGTTCTTGGATATAAGCTTACGGGAAAATTCAAAAGCGCCTTTCCGGACGGGATCATGCTTCCCGACAGTAAGGAAAAGAAGCCTAAAAAGGTTGAAGGGTTGAAGGAATCTGAAAAAGAGACCACCGTCGTAGTCTATTCCGACGTCGACATGCTTAATAATTTCGTTGCCTTTCAGGAATCGTTTTTCGGGGTGAACGCCTACGGCGACAATGTCAATCTGATTATGAACAGCGTGGAAAATTTGAGTGGGTCAAGGGCGCTTGCCTTGGCGAGGACAAAAGGGAAATTCAGCCGCCCATTCAAGGTACTTGATGATATCGAAGCGGCTGCGGAAAAAGCGACCGCCAAGAAAGTAGCTGCCGTGAAGGAGGAAATTGCGAAGTATCAAGGTGAACTTCAATCCCTGGGTTCTCAGGCAAATGAGGATAACGCGTCTCTTCTGCAAAGCGAAGCCATCAAAAAGAAACGGGATCTGGAAGAAAAAATCATGCTTGCAAAGCGGGATCTGAGGGAACTGAACAAAGATAAGAGAATGCGAATCGAGCGAATTGTAGCGAAACTGAAAATGTACAATATGATCGCGGCACCCGCTTTTATCTTGTTGATAGCGGTTTTAGTCTTCTTTATAAGGGTCTACAAACGAAAAAAATATCTTGGAGTACGCCATGAAAAATAAGCATCTCACCATTCTTTTTATTGTTGCTCTGGTCATGGTGATACTTACATTCCTCGTTACCAGAGAAAGAGAAGAGCGGACCGACACCTTCGTAAGGGGCAGTTACCTGGTGCAAGGTTTGAATCCGGAGAAGGTACACCGCATTTATATGGAACGATATGGGGACAAGATAGAATTGTCCCGTACGGGAGAAAAATTTTATATTTCGAACAAGGGGGGATACCCCGCCAAAAGCGAACGGGTGAATGAGATATTCTATGCCGTGGGCGGTATCAAATGCGGAGAAAAGATTACCTCGAACCCGGAGAATTACCCTCGGCTCGGCGTGGACGCCGGTGAAGAGAGCACCATCATTCGATTTTTCGGAGAGAAAGACAGTAAACTTATCGGTGTTATAATCGGAAAGGTCAAAGAGAATGATGAAAAGCTGCGTACCTATGTTCGCCTTGAGGGGGGAGAGGATGTGTATCTCACCCAGGAACACATCACCTTTCTCAGTTGCGATTACGGGGGATATATCAGTGAGCGGATTCTTTCAGGCGAGAAGGAGAATTACAAACAGGTATCACTCGTGAATGATGCAGGCGAGCTTCAGATTGTGAAAAAAGATGGTAAGTTTTCCGTCACCACGATGCCCGAAGGGAAAAAGGAAGATCAAAAGAAGGTTGACGATTTTGTTGATAAGGCAATTAAACTTCGAATATTCGACATATTGAAAGCTGAAGAAGCATCCGATTTTTCTTTCAGCGGCACTATGACGTTGGAAAAGGATGATCACAGCGTGTACCATGTAAAGCTGGGGAAACGCGGAGAGAAGGCTTTTGTGGCAGTCACGGCGGCATTCGAATATCAGGGAGGAGAAATCACCATTTCAAAAGATGAATCGGAAGAATCCCTCAAGAAAAAAGAAGCGCTGCTGATTGCACATGATTCGGTGGAAGAATTTAACACTCTCAACCGTGGTTGGGTATACGAGGTTGACGACAGATATTTAAAATTTTTCAGTACAACACCCGCTGATTTCATCGAAGATGAAAAAAGTGCTTCATCGTCTCAGGAGAAGGGAAATGCCGATTGAAAGGCTTCTTGACGATGCGGGGGGTAAGTTTGAGCTTGATACCTATTCGGGAGGGAGGGATCTCTCATCCGAGTATGTCCCTTTTACCGGCACCCTTAAAAAACACCCCTATGACGAAACGAAGGTGGTGTTGATCATAGATCCATACAGTACCCGTCTTTCGTACTATGAATTCAGTAAGGCGGATATCGGCGCCGCCGATGAACTCCCCAGTCTTGCAACCATGGCGGGAGAGTCGGTGCGGATAGTAAGAATCTGGGTGAAAAAAGGCGTGATTGCCATACAATCGCTCCCCTTTGTCGTTGCCGATACGGCTGAACCTTTTTAGACGTTCGGGTGTAGAAGGCTGGGACTGAGGGGTGAGGAATAGCGGCATATTCAGCGCAGGCCTGAAAAGGGGTACGCGGGAAACATGGACACGATGAAATCGGTACTCGAGGGAATCAGGGTCCTTGATCTATCGAGACATATTTCAGGACCATTCGGGGGGTTGCTCCTGGCGGATTTCGGGGCCGAAGTGATTCGAGTCGAGCGATCCGGCGGTGAAGATGATCGGTATATGGGTCTTCAGGGTCCTTCCGGTGACGGGTTCATGTTTCTGAATGAAGCACGAAACAAGAAGGCGATCACCCTTAATTTTATGGAAAACAAAAAGGCCTTTACCGTGTTGATGGAATTGGTGAAAAAGGCCGATGTCTTTCTACACAACTTCAGTACGGGGGCGGTAGACAGGATGGGGATTGGTTACGAAGCGCTTCGTGCGGTCAACCCCTCCCTTGTGTATGCGGAAATTACGGGATTCGGAAGCGATGGTCCCTATGCCAACAGACTGGGATTCGATCAGATAGCCCAGGCTATGTCGGGGGCTATGGAGCTCACGGGATTTCCCACTACACCACCTCAGCGAGCCGAGGTGCGCTACTGTGACTTTGAGGCGGGCACTTTTGCGGCACTGGGAGTTGTGATGGCCCTCTACCATCGGCGAACAACGGGTCGGGGGCAGAAGGTCGAAGCGAATCTTTTCAAAACCGGTGTGGTGCTGAATGCGCTCGCAATAAGCGAATACGAGGCGATGGGGTGCAAGCGGTCACGGATGGGTAACCGCTCCTGGTATACGGGACCCTCCGACCTGTACCAATCCAGAGATGGACGGTGGGTCTATATATCGATGGTAACGAAGGGGCTGTTTCGCCGTTTCTGCAGACTTATCGGCAGGGACGATCTTCCGGAACGTCCCGACCTTGTGACAGATTACGATCGCTTTCAGCACAAAGATGAGATTGACTGCCTGGTGGCGGACTGGGTAAAAGAGAGAACCGCCGAAGAAGCTGTAGACCGGCTTTGCGAAGCGCGGCTTCCCTGCGGAGTCGTCAATGATATTGACGAAGTGGCGCGGGATCCTCAAGTGATGCACGACAAGGCCCTTGTCGACATCGAGTACGGTCGGTGGGGGATGCTCAAACTCGGCGGTATTCCTGTTAGTCTTTCAGAGACCCCGGGGCGCGTGAAGAGACCGCCGCCCCGCCTGGGCGAGCATAACAGGGAAATTTATTGCGGCCTTCTGGGGATGAGTGAGACGGAATTCAGAGCGCTTGACCAGGAGGGAGTGATCTGATCCCCGACTTTAGACGGGTGCATTGCCGTAATGCTCCTCGATCCAGGAGAGATACTCCCCGCTGGTGATCCGTCTGACCCATTCGTCCTGTTTCAGGTACCAGGACACAGTCTTTTCGAGACCAGATTCAAAGGATTCCTTCGGTTCCCATGACAGTTCCCTTCGGAGTCGACTGAAGTCGATTGCGTAGCGCCTGTCGTGACCGGGCCGGTCCTTGACAAAGGTAATGAGTGAGCGACGGGAGGGTCTTCCCTCAAGCGTCCCCAGTATATTATCAACAATGTCGCATATCATTTTGACTATGGAAATATTTTCCATTTCTCTGTTGCCGCCCACATTGTAGGTTCTCCCCCTTTTCCCCGATTTCATTATGGTCCAGATCGCACGGCAGTGGTCTTCCACGTAGAGCCAGTCGCGCACATTTTTCCCATCGCCGTAGACGGGAAGTTCCTTTCCCGCTGCCGCATTGAGAATTATGAGAGGAATCAGCTTTTCGGGAAATTGATAGGGGCCGTAATTATTTGAACAGTTGGAGAGTGTTGTCGGCAGCCTATAGGTTTTACCATAAGCCCGTATAAGGTGATCCGAGGCCGCCTTTGACGCGGAATAGGGGCTGTTAGGCCGGTAAGGCATTGTTTCCCGAAATAATCCGCGCTTTCCCAGGCTTCCATACACCTCGTCGGTGCTGACATGATGAAAGAGTGTGAATGCACTGCCCTGCATCCGGGCCAGTTCAAGCAGATTGAAGGTTCCCATGATATTCGTCCGTATAAATGCATCGGGACGTTTGATGGATCGATCCACATGTGATTCGGCGGCAAAATGACATATTCCGTCAATGCCGTAGGTTGAAAAAATATGCTCCATGCGCTCGAAATCGCAAATATCCGCCCGTTCAAAACAGTACCGATCTTGATATGTATCGGTGAGATCCTGCAGATTGTCCGGATTTCCTGCATAGGTGAGACTGTCGACATTGATGATACGCCCGGTAAAATCGGGTTCATTAAGAAGATATCTGATAAAATTGCTGCCGATAAATCCACAGCCCCCGGTTACCATGAGATTATTGATATCCATTCACCGCTTCTCCATTAGAATTTTTCAATTGCCCCTTACCTTAAAACAATGGACGCTGTCAAATAAAATACCTGAAAAGCTTGACAGGTCCCGATTCCTCTTTTATGGTAAATCAGCAGTGCGGAGGGGGAGTATTCGGATTGCGCTGCCCCTGCCCGCCCGAATATCTTAAAAGGCTGCGGGAATGACAAATTTCGAGCAATTGATTCGACACTATTCGAAACCGATGTATCCCATAGACACCGGGCTTGATGCAGTAGTGACGCCGAAGGCGCCCGTGCAGGCGGTTCTCTTTGACGTATATGGCACACTGTTTATAAGCAGGGCGGGAGATATCGGGGCCGCAAAGGAAGAGGCCGCAAGAAATATCGATGCGATTGCAGAACTGTGCGCCCGTCATGGCATCACCATGCCGGTTTCTCCGATGCTTGATGCATTTTTCGAGTGTATCGGAACAATCAAGCGGGCTCTCAGGGATGGGAAGGGGATCCAATATCCCGAGGTAGTGATAGAAGATATATGGTCTTCCCTGCTGGGTGTTACTGATATTTCACTGCTGCAATCATTTGCCCTCGAATATGAGATGATTGTCAATCCCGTCTATCCCATGCCTCACCTGCAGGAACTTCTCTCCGCCTGTAAAAGGGGAAAAGTTGTCATGGGTATAATTTCAAACGCCCAGTTTTATACACCCTATTTGTTTGTATCACTGCTGGGACAAAGTCTCACGGAACTGGGATTTCGAGAGGATCTTCTCTTGTTTTCCTATATGCTCGGATACTGCAAACCTTCTCACGAACCCTTTGAAAGGGCAGCGCAGGTTCTCAAGGAATCGGGGATTGACGCGACAAATACGCTCTATGTGGGAAATGACATGCGCAAAGACATCGCACCCTCGGCCGCGGCGGGATTTCAGACTGCGCTTTTTGCCGGTGACGCGCGGTCACTGAACCTGCGTGAAGAGGATCAGAGTTGCGCCCATATCCGTCCCGATATTATTATCACCGACCTTGCACAGATTATAGAGTGCCTGGCGTCATAAAATAGATTGTTTCCTGTGACAGGGGCTGTCGCCGAGTCGGTACGCGACGGACGACAACCGTAAGGGTGAGTATGGCAGAGAGGTGAAGGGTGGTCGAATGAAAAGAAGCGGAAAGCTTATCCTCAGTTCAATTGTAATCGTTGTAGCGGTCTTTCTTGCATATCTCTATTGGTCCAATTCTCCGTCTCGCACTGAGGAAACATTGCAGAAGAGGCCTGCAGGCGACGGGGAACAATTGATATCTCAGGATGCCACAGATCAAACGGCTGGTCGTGGAAACGCCGGGAAACCGTCATCGAAGGACGCGCAGTCGTCTGGCGCCGAAAAAACATTTACGGCCTTGTCACGCGAAAAAAAAGAGGGTCGAAATGCGGCGGATCTCGCAGGGCAGAGGAGTGTGCCGTCTTCTGAGCAGAAGACCGATGCGGAGTCGGTTCACAGGACGAGTCCCGTTGACGTTCACCCATCGCCGAATGATGGTGATGACGGGGAGGCTCGAAGTACGGAATTAAATCGACAGAAAACCATTTCTGCCGACAGAAACACAGATGCGACAAAACGAGATCGGGATCCCAATCGTATATTGCCGATCAATGGTGCTGACGGCGGGGCCGGGAAGACGTGGTCAATTCGACAGGAGACGATCAGTGCCGACAGAGAAACACCTGAAGCAGAGCACTCCAGAGACTCCGGTGTACAAAGCGCTGACACCGCGTTATCCGGCGGATCCAAAAACGTCAGTCGAGAACGGGTGATGGTTCGAAAAAAGATATCAACGCCATACCCGGAAACAGAGGCGACGAAGGCCGGAACGGAAAGGAATGAATACAATCTTCTCCTTGAGGAGGTGAAACGGTTCTGCCGTTATCTGGACAGCCGTGCCTATGTGAGGGAATATGACGTATTCGAAGGAACCTATGGCCGCGGCCTTGATATGATTACGCACCTCGTCGAAAAACGGCCGCGTGTCTCAGGTGAAACCCAGAACATGGCAGCACTTACGGCCAATCTTTTTCATCTCTATCGCGTCATTGGGGGAAAGAATATACAGCTGATAAAGGAAGTGTTCATCCATGAGCGAAACAGAACAGAAAAAACGATGGATCTCATCTATCGCTGGCTGATCATGGATATGACCCAACCCAATGCAAGAACCGCGATTTCTCTTGAAGCCTTTTACGACTACGGGGCCTTTTTCCTCTCCACACTGGCGGGGAAGTCCTATCTGGCCAGACGAGATTCAAAACTACGCATCCTTGTTACTTATTATTCTATTTTGATCGTCTACAAAGCGGAAACAGAACACAGGAACTGTTACGGCATTGACATTCGCCCCCATGTGAAAAAGCTCGAAGACGATATCCTTAGTTACAAAAACCTGGAACAAGGAGAAGGGTACCTGAAAAAACTTGAGGAAATCGGCAGGAAGCTTAACGGGTGAGTTTTGACAGAAACCCGCGATCTCTCCGATACCATATGCCGGGAATAAGGCGGTACAGAATTCGTGAGATCGGGCCTATATATTCTTTGTCACGCTTGTCAAATTGGCACGCCTGTATAATTCGTTCCTTGATTTCCTGTTTATTCCCCCCTTCGTTGAAAATTTCGTAGGTGCGGTGGAAAAGAGGACTGTACATATTTTTCTTTTCAAGATATCGATGGACGCTCTTTATCGTGTTGGGTCCTTCGGGAGTTCCATCTATCATCTCCAGAACCTTTATATTTGTTTCTATTGGGTTCCCGTTGTAATATTCATAAAAATACTTGCCGTAACGGTAGTTCTTGCTTGCCAGGGACGAGACGGTGACATACATGTCACCCACGCCTGCCTGACTGTAAAAGGCCTGAAAACTTCCCCCCAGAAGCTTTGACAGGGATCGCACCTCAACACCTGATCGCGCAAAGAGGGTTCCCGCGATCGATCGTCCCAGGTCAAGGCAATCGGTAACCCCTTTGAGGTTCGCCACAATGTTTTTCAAGGCGCCGCAGGCCTCGACCCCGATGATGTCGAAGTTATAGTAGGAATTCATCTCGCGTCTGTTGAGCTTCAATATATTATTTTTTACAATTTCGGCGATTTTCTTTTTCCCGGCAACGGTAAGACAGACAGGGTTCCCCAAGGCGATGTCGACATCGAAGAAGGGACCACCGATGCAGATGATGTCGTATTTGTGCGTGATATCGAAAAGGTAATTGTTGATCATCTGTGAGGGGGTAATCAATTCTTTTGTTTTCTCATCCGAAGAAAGACCTTTTATGGGAGAAACAAGGCAGGTATGCCCCTGTTTTTTCGCGATGAGCGGTTTCAGATAGTTCAGAATTTCAGGGAGCCGATGCATCGTGACTGAAAGGATGATGAAATCGTTTTCCTCTACAATCGCTTCCAGATCGTTGGTGGCCTGCACTTTTTTTGAAAAGCGGGGAACATTTTCCATGCCGCCGACTATGTCGCAAAGACTTTCCGTCAGATGTTTCGGGTTGAGATGGTCTTCATTGATCCTCTTACAGAGACCGGCGTCGTGGTAGTATATTTGTATTTCTTTATCGTCGCGGCTGAATTTATAGGCAAAGGCCGTTCCCAGTCTGCCGGGACCGATAATAGCTATTTTTGATGTATCTGCCTGTATCATGTTACATTATTTACTCTGTGCGGTTGCGTGAATTGCCCCACGGTATCGGTGAGTGATACCATGTGCTTTTAATTGGCGTCCCTTTCTGCAATGTAAAGGGGAATTGTATGAACGGGCCGCAGGGATGCACGTAAAACAGACTGAAAACTATACGTAAAAATTGTTTTCCTGTCAAAAGAAAACGGGCGTGTTTCTGCAGCCTGTTTCTATGGAGCGACCCTGTTTTTTTTATTGTGCGTCCGCTTCCCCTCCCACTCAAAATATTTACGGATCGAATACACCGCATCCTGGATATTCGAAAAAACCGGAAATCCTGCATTGCGAAGGGTTAAGAAAGTGTCGATTCTCGTCTTTTCAATATCCAGGCTGTCTTCGGTGAAGCGGGTCAGAATGGGAATGACGGGTTTCTTTATTTTTCTGGCTATTTCCACGATCGTTTGCTGACTGTTTTCTGCATTCAGAAGGAGCACTGCCCTCAGGATGTAATCAACCGAAAAATAGGGGATAATGATATCAATGTTGGTATCCTTATCCAGTGCCTTCATTGTATGGGACATGACATTAAAATCGAAGCCGTAGGCGCCGAGATCCACGGGATTCATGGTAGAGGTATTTATCCCCCTGATTTTTTCCGCGATCATTCGCTGTGTCTTTTCTTCGAGCTGGGGTAGGGAGAGCCCTTCCTGAATGGCCATGTCCGTAAACAGGACCGAAACTCCCCCGCCGGCGCCGAGAAAGCCCAGTCGCGTGCCTTTGAGTGCTTTTTCTCCGGTTCCCAGCATGACAAGATTCATCATCTGATCGAAATTATCGACCAGTACACCGCCATGCTGGCAGATTGCAGACGACCATATACGGTAATCGCTGGCCATGGCGCCGGTATGGCTTGCCGCCGCCACCGAACCCTGAGCGGTGGTGCCGCCCTTGAGAATGATCACGGGCTTCTTTTCCGTCGTGCGCCTCAGGGCGCGGAGAAATGATTTTGTGTCCTTGATGTCTTCAATATAGCAGGCGATCAGAGTAATGTTCCGATCCTCGGCGAAATAGTTGAGAAAATCTTCAACCCTGACATCGATCTGATTGCCATAGGAGACGATTTTGTTTACCTGTATCTTTCTTGTGATTGCCATGCTGGTAAAATTGCCCGTCACGCCGCCTGATTGTCCCAGAAAGGCCACATTGCCGGGTGAAGGATTCGGCGGTTGTTCAAAGCCGTATCCGAAGCTCAATTTTGACTCGGTGCAGTGCACGCCCACGCAATTGGGCCCTATTATCCGCGTGCCGCCCTTGTGGGCCTCTTTTACAAGCTCCTTCTCCAGATCGTAATTTCCCGTTTCTCCAAATCCGGAAGTAAAGAAGTGAATAAATTTTATCTTTTTGCGTGCCGCCGATTTGATGATGTCCATTGATTGCTGCACCGGTGCCGCCACAATGGCATAATCAATGCCTTCCGGCAGTTGATCGATCGAGGCATACGCCTTCACTCCATTAATCTCACTGTACTTCGGATTCACAGGGTACAGTTTTCCCTTATATCCGCCTCCCTGAAGTAAAAGAAAGTAGGGTATCTTGCCCCCTCCCATGTTGGCGGAGGCGCCGATGATGGCGATACTTTCAGGATAAAATAACTTTGCGAGGTCCATTTTTTGACACTCCTTTTCATTGCCTGCAGTGAAGTATACGCTCCGATTTCCGTGTCGAATCTGTTACATAAGCTGCGTCCTTTTCTTATCAGAATATAGGTTTTAGTCAATGACAAATCAAAGAAAACCTGAGGAAAGACGCAGAAAGAGCAACGAAATTACCACTATTGCTTTGACATTGCACAATAAATGAAATAAAGGTATCAGGCATTTAAGAGCAAATGAAAAGAGGGGAGTTCCACAGTATGTACTCGGCAAGTGATTTGAAAAAAAATTTAAAAATCCAGATAGACGGTGAGCCCTATGTGGTGGTCGATTTTGAATTTTCCAAACCGGGGAAAGGGCAGGCGCTGTACCGGTGCAAATTGAAAAATATGGTGACCGGTTCACAGTTCGAGCGAACCTTCCGTTCTGTCGACAGCTTTGAGCCAGCCAATCTTCAGGAGCGAGCAATGCAATACCTTTATCAGGAAGAGAACAAGTATTGCTTTATGGATAACGAGACCTACGAGCAGGTATATCTCACGACGGAACAGGTGGGTGATGCGGTCAACTTTATGATCGATAACATCGATGTGGAGATTCTTTTCTTCGGTGAGCAGCCCCTCGGCATCACCTTGCCAAATTTTGTTGATCTTACCGTGTCAAAAGCGGATCCCTGGGTGAAGGGTGACACGGCCGCGGGAAATTCGAAACCGATTGTTGTGGAAACAGGCTATCAGCTTCAGGCGCCCCCTTTCATCGAAGAAGGAGAGAAGATACGAATCGATACACGAACTGGCGACTATGTAACCCGCGTCAAGGAATAGCTTTTTCATGAATGAACGATGGATGCTGGCCCGCAAGACGGCGGCCCTGAGGATTCGGGCGGAGCTGATCCAGGCACTCCGTCTTTTTTTCATAGATCGGGCCTCCCTTGAAATTGAAACACCTGTAAGAATTCGGGAGGTGGCGCCGGAATCTCATATCGATGCCATCCCCGCAGGGGACTGGTTTCTTCAGACATCGCCGGAACTCTGCATGAAACGAATGCTTTCCGCTGGCTACTCTCAGCTGTTCCAGATAGCAAAATGCTTTCGTTGCGATGAACGGGGGAGGAGGCATCTGACGGAATTTACCATGCTCGAATGGTATCGAAGCGGCGCCAATTATTTTTCCCTGATGGAGGAGTGCGAGGATTTGATCATTTTTGCCGCTGCCCGTCTTGGCCGGGGTACGGCACTCGACTTTCAGGGATCGTCCATCGATCTTTCAAAACCCTGGGAACGGATCTCCGTGGCAGAGGCCTTCTCGAGGCATGCGCCGGTCACCCTTGAAGATGCGCTGGCCGACAAGTGCTTCGACGAAATAATGGTGTCCTGTATCGAACCTGAGCTGGGGAGAAAAAAACCCCTATTTCTCTACGATTATCCGGTGACTCTGGGGTCGCTTGCACGACGGAAGGCGGAAAATCCCTCCGTGGTGGAGCGTTTTGAATTGTATATATGCGGCATCGAACTGGCGAACGCTTTTTCGGAGTTGACCGACGTGCGGGAGCAGCGAAGGCGCTTTTCCCTTGAAGAGGCACATCGCCGCACACGTGAGACCCCCCCCTATCATTATCCCGAAAAATTTCTCAATGCCCTGATCGAAATGCCTGAATCGGCCGGCATCGCTATGGGAATCGATCGACTGGCCATGATCTTTGCCGACGTGGCGACGATTGACGACGTGGTGGCCTTTGTGCCGGAACAGCTGTGAAAAGTTGAAGAGACTGTTGAAAGGTGTATACCTGCGGCGGTTCCCTCATGTGCTTTTATTATATCCCCGTGCCAAAAGGGCTGCCCCGATTGCGCCATTGACCTGGGCAGTGGGGAAGACCTCAATGGGCATGCACAGTTTTTTTTCCAGCGCCGCCACGACTCCCACATTTTTTGCGACTCCTCCGGTCATCATAATGGGAGGGGCAACTCCCACTCTGTGTGCCAGCGAAGAAACACGAGCAGCCACCGATTCATGAATGCCGGCAATAATATCTTCCCGGTTTTCCCCTTTCGAAATGAGTGATATAACTTCCGACTCCGCAAAAACCGTGCAGATGCTGCTGATTTTTGAAGGAGTGACGGATTCAAGGGACAGAGGCCCGAAGTCATTGAGATCGACCTCCAATGCGCGAGCCATCACCTCGAGGAAGCGACCGGTGCCGGCAGCACACTTGTCGTTCATAACAAAATCCTTTACCCTCCCGGTCATATCGAGGAGCAGTGCCTTACTGTCCTGGCCGCCCACATCGATTATCGACCGTACATGTGGATTCAGGAAATGGGCGCCGGCCCCGTGGCAGATAATCTCTGTAATTGCCTTGTCGGCAAACTTCACACTGTTGCGGCCGTATCCCGTCGAGACAATAGCGGCGATATCCGACGCATCGATTCCCAACTCGTTGCACAGTTCCTCGTATACTCGTATTCCTGCCTTTTCAGCATTATAGCCGGTAAAAATCACCTTTGTGCCGATAACTTCGTCGTCTTTTAGAATGGCCGTCTTTGTGGTAATGGAACCGATATCAATGCCTGCAGTCAGCATAAAAACATCCTTTCGAAAGAATGCAGCGGGTAATTATTTCTCGCCTGCCCTTGCTTTTATCACTTCCATAAAGGCGTCGATGCGTGTTTCCGTCTGGCTTTCGGAAAAACTCCGCTCATCCACCATATGGGATTCGATCATCAGGCAGGGAATGTCCAGCCGATCCTGAACCATCCGTTGAATATCGTACTGGCCGAAGGAATAGGGTTTGCAGCTTCGGTTCGAATGCATAACCACCCCGTCGACACTGTATTTATCTGCCATTTCGATGACTGTTTCGGCCATCTGATCGACGCCGATGTTGAGGTACATGCGGGTGTATCCTTCAGCCATGGAATCCAGAAAATTATCGCTTTGAATGTAGCGAAGTGATCGGCACCATGCCGTATTATAAGTGTCAGCCACCAGACAGGCGTCATGCTGGGCGAATTTTTCCGAAAGCCATTTGAGACGGTACCAGATGGGAAGGTTGTCCCACATCAATCGGTACCGTTCGTTGGAAACGGCGCCGATTCCCTCGGCAACCCGCTCCTTCATTTCTTTCAAGAGATCTTCATAGTAATCGACGGCGATCTGTGTTCCTCTCAGCGTAACGATCAGGGCAAGATGATAGAAGCCGTCAAAGGCGGTCATGGGAGAAGGTCGAGCCATGGCCGTATCGAGTACTTTCTGCCAGAGCTCCTGGGCTTCAAGAGATCGCTTTCCTACCTCGGTCATAATGTCATAGTCGAATTTCTTCTTGCACGCCTTTTCGAGGAACTCTATGTACTCCATAACCTGTCGTTTTACGTAACGCTTAGATTCCTCATGATAGTCAGTGTGACACATGGGAGTGTCGAAGATAAACAGTGGCACTTCGTAAAAACGGGACAGGATCTCGTACCATTTCATGACGGTTCCGCAGATGTTGTTGCAGGCCACCAGCATATCCGGCCGGGGAAGACCGCCGATAGGTCCGCCTTCGGTGGCGGCAGCGGCAATGTCAGACCGGGCATAAGAACAGAGATCGCCGCTGTAGCCCATGGATTCGGCATGTTCGCAAAGATCGCCACCCATCTTGGCAGCGCCGATCATGGCCCCGTGATTTTCGGGATACACGGGGATCACATCCATGGCGATCAGCGGTTCCACGGGACCGCCGCTGGTAATCCATGCCACTTTTTTACCCGTGGTGCCGGCGGTTTTGGCCTCTATGTAGTAGCCGGTCATGATTTCCTTCATTCTCTTGTCCATTTTTATTTTCGGGCTTTTACCCGTTTCCTTCATGTCGGCCATGGAACACTCCTTTTGCGTTTAAAGTATGTGGACAAAGGTTTCAAACCGGGTGTAAAGTTGACCTTCCGGTGGAAGCTGATCTTCTACCTCTATCAACATGCTTGGGATCGATGCTTTTTCAAGCGTATCTCTGAGGTAGGGGTAATCGAATGCATGTGGATCGCAGAATTTGAGAAGAAGGAATATCACGCCTTGGGCGCGGCGCTTTTTTACCGTTGCGATGAGTGCATCGCCCCGTGCGCTGCAGGAAAGATGCTTGGCCGGGCAGATGGGGCGGGTGATATACCTGCGGGCGATTGACGCAATCGGGTTACCGTCGTTCTCAATGGTGTTCTCAAAATAACGTTCGCCGGTGCAGAGATCGTCCCCCACGATCACTCCTCCGGACTGTTCCATAATGTGGTAAAAATCGGGATGATCGCAAATACTGCCCGTCATGACCACCCGCTTTCTGCTATTATTGCCTCCGGTACTGTAATGTCCCCGCTGTATTTCATCCAGAATGCGGCTGAGATGTTCCGGAAGACTGTCCCGTTCCATGATCATCGATCCCTTTACGATCGTCGCAACGTCGCTCCCGCTTATTAAGCAGGGGTTCTCCGATCGCAGCCGATAGAGGGTGCTCAGGTGCTCCCGTATGGCGTTATAAATATTGATGGACCGGTTCAACGCGTCGTCGGTAATCGTCATGTTGTTCCATGATTCAAGGTCTTGCCTGAATTTTACGAGGACGTCCTCCATGTACTCCTTTGCACTTGCCGTATTCAGTTTTACCGGCAGCACCACATCGGCAAAAAAGCCGAAATCGGTATTGAGCCGCCAGATATCGGAGAGGCGTTGAATAGTGTCACATGTATGGGGGAATACTGTTCCGTCAAGAAAGTCGAATTTGCCTGTCAGAGCATTTTCCAGGACACCTCGGGCGAGGGAACAACAGTAGGTCTGGAGATGTCTGTCTGCCCGAATTATCGGATTGCCGGTTCCAAAAAGACGAATGGGGTGGGCGCCTGACGCATGAATAATTTCCTCGGGCGTGTAGGAGCAAAAAAACCCGATAATTTTCTTTCCTGCCTGCTTTAATTCCCCGGCGTATGCTTCGGGTTGAGCAGTTGCCCGGGAAAAGTGAGTAAGTTCAGCCATAAAGACTCCTTTATTTGAGGGATACTTCCTTACTTTTTACGATCTGTAATTTACAGCGCAGCCCTTAATTGTTCATGGAACTCATCGCATAGTGATCACAATCTATCATATCGGTTGTGGTCTGTAAAACTATTACAAACGAATCCCCTGCCCTCCGGCAACCACCAGCGCATCACCCGTGATAAAAGAGGCCGCATCGGAGCAGAGCATCAACACGGCGCCGGCGATTTTCTCCGGCCTGCCCAGACGCCGGAGCGGCACTGACGCAAGAATATTCTCTTTTGCCGCCGGATACCCGTCGAATATTTTTTTTGCCATCGTCGTATCCACAAGACCGGGACATAGTGCGTTCACACGAACCTTTCGATGAGCAACCTCGAGAGCTGCCGCCCTGGTCATCCCCAGAACGGCATGCTTGCTTGCGCTGTACAGCGAAATGCCGTCGTCCCCACGAAGGCCCAAAACGGATGACATGTTGACAATTGCCCCGCCTCCCTGTTTGATCAGAAGGGGTATCTCGTACTTCATGCAGAGCCATACGCCCCGCACATTGGTCTGCATTACTGTGTTCCAGTCGTCCATGGTCGTATTGACGATGATTCCTCCCCCCCTGCTTCAGCATTTGACTGATCTCATGCTTCATGCACAGCCAGATGCCTCGTAAATTCGTCTCCATCACCGTGTCCCATTCATCGACGGTTGTTTTTGCAACTACGGGAATGTGAAACAGGGATGTACCTGCATTGTTGAATGCGATATCGAGGCGACCGTAGCGATCTTCAATCGCTGTAAAGAGACGATCAATGTTTTCAGGACTTCTCACGTCGGTTTTGACGTACAGCGCATCCGATCCGAGAGCGGCCATTTCCTGTACCGCCTCTTCTCCAAGATGTTCTCGGCGCGCCGCAATTACGACATTCGCCCCTTCTTCTGCAAAGGCGAGGGCCGTTGTCCGCCCTATACCTGAGGTGCCCCCTGTGACCAGTACCACCTTGTCCTTAAACCGTATCCCTTTCAATATGCGCTGCTCCTTTCTGGAGGTGTGAGTCCGTCCGGCGAACTACAGCCCGGAATGCTACTAAAGGCTATGTATTCCTGTCAAATTAAAAAAAAGATGCTTTTTATCCCTTCTATTTCATGATTCATCTTTACAAATCTGTGTTCCACTGCTATTTCTCTTCGCCTTGCTTCTCTCAAGACCAGACAGACCAGACAGACCAAATGGACCAAACAGACCAAATGAACCAAACCGATATTCATATCACTAAAATTGCCCGGGAACTTGCGCGGGACCCGCACAAAATTCAGGCCGCTTCCGGCCTTCTTGAAGAGGGTGCAACAGTTCCTTTCATCGCCCGATATCGAAAAGAAGTCACCGGAGGGCTGGATGAGGTTGCCCTCATTGCGATACGCGACGGTCTGCTCCGTCTTCATGAGCTTGATGCGCGTCGTGCCGCCATCATAAAATCGCTGGAAGAGCAGGGGGCGCTTACTGATGAATTTCGTCGAAAGGTAGAGGCCGCGGAGACACTTTCAGTGCTGGAGGATCTGTATCTGCCCTACCGGCCGAAGCGGCGCACCCGGGGTATGGCGGCACGGGAAAAGGGGCTGGAGCCTCTGGCGAAGGCGATCTTTGTATATGAAACCGTGAACCTTCATGAGATGGCTTCATCGTTTGTCGATGCCGAAAAGGGGGTTGAAAGTGCCGACGATGCCCTGGCGGGCGCCCGGGATATCATTGCTGAATGGATTAATGAGGACGGGTCGGTGCGAGCGGAGCTTCGTGATCTCTTCCGAACCAGGGGAATCCTGACTTCATCCGTTGTGAAGGATATGGAAGAAAAGGGAATAAAGTACAAGGACTATTACGAATGGCGGGAACCCGCCATGGCGGCCCCATCCCACCGAATGCTGGCGATTCGCCGGGGAGCGGCTGAAGGCGTGCTCCGGTTCCGGATTCTCCCCGGTGAGGAAGATGCCCTGGCACTTCTGGAAAAAAGATTTGTCCGCGATGAAAGTGAAACAGCCGGTCAGATGATCCTGGCGGTGAAAGACAGCTACCGTCGTCTCCTTTCTCTTTCACTGGAAACGGAGATACGGCTGGAGACAAAAATAAGGGCTGATGAAGAGGCGGTAAAAATTTTTGCCGAGAACCTTCGTAATCTTTTACTTGCCCCACCCCTTGGGCAAAAGTCGTTGCTTGCCGTCGATCCGGGATTGCGTACAGGCTGCAAGGTGGTTTGCCTTGATCCTCAAGGTAAGCTTCTGGCCACGGAGACAATCTATCCACTGGAGCCGCATAAAAAGATTGAGGAAGCTGAGGTGCGTCTTAAGAGTCTTGTGGAAAAATTTCGCATTGAGGCGATCGCTGTGGGAAACGGCACGGGGGGGCGTGAGGCGGAGATGTTTCTGAAAGGCATCGATTTCACGAGTATGCCTGTTATCGTGATGGTCAATGAAAGCGGCGCCTCCATCTACTCTGCCTCGGAAGCGGCACGGGAAGAGTTCCCCGATTACGATATTACGGTAAGGGGTGCCGTATCCATCGGCAGACGGCTTATGGATCCCCTGGCGGAGCTGGTGAAGATCGATCCGAAATCGATAGGCGTTGGCCAGTATCAGCATGATGTGGATCAGCGTCTCCTCAAGACGGGTTTGGATGATGTGGTGATCAGCTGTGTCAATGCGGTAGGGGTGGATGTGAACACGGCGAGCAGGCAGATTCTCGGGTACGTATCAGGGTTGTCGGAGAGGCTTGCGGCGGCGATTGTTGCATTTCGGGATTGCGAGGGTCCTTTTCGCTCGCGAAAGGATCTGATGAACGTGTCGGGCATGGGTCCCCGGACCTTCGAGCAGGCAGCAGGGTTTTTACGAATTCGAGATAGCGAACATCCCCTGGATGCATCGGCGGTCCATCCCGAGCGATACGCCATTGTGGAGGCCATGGCGGCGGACTGCGACGTAACCGTAGAGGACCTGCTTGTCCGTGCCGACGTGAGAGCGCAGATTCAACCGGAACGGTATGTGACCGATTCGGTGGGCATGCCCACGCTGCTTGATATTATGGCCGAACTGGCAAAGCCGGGGAGGGACCCTCGCAGCGAGTTCACCCTGTATCATTTTAAAGAAGGCATCAATGACATTTCCGATCTCGATACGGGGATGCAGCTGCCGGGGGTGGTGACGAATGTGACAGCCTTCGGCGCTTTTGTCGATATCGGCGTACATCGCGATGGGCTTGTCCACATAAGCGAACTGGCCGATACCTTTGTGAAAGATCCCCATACCGTGGTAAAGGTCAATCAGAAAGTCACCGTGACGGTGGCCGATATCGATATTAAACGGGGACGCATATCGCTTTCAATGAAGTCAAATGGGGACACTTCCCTATTTAATCGTTAGCGACTCACGCCCTGCAGGGCGGTTTACCAGGGAGTAAATTCAGGTTACCTGTTCTCCTGATTTCAACAGGTTACTTTGAAGTTATTCAGAAGGATCGTTAATAACGTTATGAGCGTTTAGATCGTTGGTATCAAAACGTTCTCAGCGCTCTGAACACTTTTCATTAAATAGGGAAGTGTCCCCATTTTTATATTGACAGATACAATTATTTATGGTTGAATCACTCGCTAATTGACAGTGAGTCAAAGGATAGAGAATGGGCATTAACTGCAGGGCGGACAACTATTTTAGTTTTTTTTGGTATTTTTATGATACCTCGGTCTGCCCCCTTGCCTGGAGAAGCTAGAGACACACAATAAGATAGAATGAAGGCCATGGGCGGATCGAAAGGATTCGCACCATGGCCTTTTTGTTTTTTAGGCCGTGGTGAAAGAGGTTTTCGCCGCGGCCTTTTTGCTGAAAGGAGACGTCAGGTGATTATTGTAATGAAAAAAAACGCAACGGAGCAACAGGTGGAGAAGGTGATTGAATGGATTCAATCGGTAGGGTATCGTGCGCACCCTTCAAGTGGTGTGGAGCGCACCATTATCGGTGCCGTCGGCAGCAACAGGCTGAGCGGACAGGTGAAATTCATAGAAAATCTTGCCGGCGTCGAGAAAGTTATCCCGATTCTCAAGCCTTATAAGCTTGCCAGTCGAGAGTCCAGAGGATGCAGTACGGTGATTCGAGTGGGCGATGTGGACATCGGCGGCCCCGGTTTTGTAGTGATCGCCGGACCCTGCTCCATCGAGAGTGAGGAGCAGATGATGGAAAGCGCCGTGATTGCAAAAAAAGGGGGGGCCAACATCATCCGGGGCGGTGCCTACAAGCCGAGAACCTCCCCCTACAGTTTCCAGGGGATGGAGGAGGAAGGACTGAAGATTCTGAGGGACGCAGGGGATAAAACAGGAATTCCCATCATTACGGAGGTGATGAACACCACCGAAGTGGACGTGGTTGAGCAATACGCGGACATTCTTCAGATCGGTGCACGAAACACGCAGAATTTTGCGCTGCTGAAGCGAGTGGGAAAAGCGAAGAAGCCGGTATTACTGAAACGGGGATTAATGACCACCATCGAAGAACTCCTTATGTCAGCGGAATATATACTGTCCGAAGGAAATGACCGGGTAATTCTCTGTGAACGGGGAATCAGGACCTTTGAAACGGCGACTCGCAATACCCTGGATATAAGCGCGGTTCCTGTGTTGAAGGAATTGACCCACCTTCCCGTGATCATTGATCCCAGCCATGCGGCAGGCAACTGGAAGTATGTGCTTCCACTGGCGAAGAGCGCTCTGGCGGTAGGCGCTGACGGTGTGATGATCGAGATCCATCCGGAACCCGAAAAGGCTGTATCGGATGGGGCCCAGTCTCTCAAACCGGAGCGCTTCTATGAATTCATGGACCAGATCAGGACTATGGAGAACGTTATGAAAGAGGTTACAGGGGGGCGCCGATGAAACGCTTGAAGCTGTCATTGACAAAAAAGATCAATCATTCCTATGAAATATGTATCGGAAACGGTATCATGGACAGGGCGGCAACGGTAATTGCCAAGAGTACTCCGGCGCGGCATTATGTGGTAATCGCTGATGCGACTGTTGCGGCGCTCTATGGCGAGAAAATAATGACGATGCTGAAAGAGGTGGGGCTCGCTGCAGACTTGATAGATTTTCCCGCAGGGGAAGGATCCAAAACTCCTGAAACAGTGATTTCCATTGCCCGGCGTCTCGTGGAACTGGGGGCCGACAGGGAAACGGCGCTCATCGCCCTTGGCGGCGGCGTGACGGGTGATATTGTGGGATTTGCGGCCTCTATGTACATGCGATCCATTCCCTACATTCAGATACCTACCACACTTCTTGCCCAGGTGGACAGTAGCGTGGGAGGAAAAACGGGTATCGATCTGCCCGAGGGGAAAAATCTCCTCGGCGCGTTCTATCAGCCACGTTTTGTGTTTATCGATCTTGAATTTCTGAGAAGCCTGTCGTTAAGTGAAATCAAAAACGGGCTGGCGGAAATCGTGAAATACGGCATTATCGACGATGCCGATCTCTTTTCGCTGCTGGAGCGTGAAGGCGAAAGGCTCGTCAAAGGGGATTTGGAACTGCTGCAGAGTGTGGTGGAGCAGTCGTGTAAAATAAAAAAGGGTATTGTTGAAATCGACGAGCAGGACAGGGGAATGCGTCGTATACTAAATTTCGGTCATACGCTTGGCCATGCCCTGGAGGCGCAGTCGGCCTATACCATGTCCCATGGAAGTGCGGTCTCTCTGGGGATGATCGCTGCAAGTCGTATTTCGGAAAAGAAGGGGCACCTGGGGGCGGGAGAACGGCAAAGGATCGAAAGGCTTATTCACTCACTGGGATTGCCCACCGTAATACCCGATACCATGGATACCGAGGGCATAATGCGTTATATGCAGAACGACAAAAAACGGCAGAATAACGAACTGCACTTTGTCCTCCTGAAACGAATAGGGATGCCCTTCATAAACGGTTCAATAGACGAACAGACGGTAAAAGACGTCATTGAAGGATTGAGGGTGTGATGACGGATACATTGAAACAGTTGAGAGCGAGTGTACTGACGCTCGATGAAGAGATTGTGCGACTTTTGAACGAACGGGCCGGGTTATCGATTCAGATAGGTGCGTTTAAAAAGGACAGCGGCCACGCAATCTATGACCCATGCCGAGAGCATGAGCTCTGCTCACATCTGGAGGAGATAAGCAACGGTCCCATGAGCGATGCTGCACTCAGACGAATTTATCGTGAAATCCTCTCGGTGTCACGGTCCCTTCAGAAATCTGTTACTGTCGTCTATCTGGGGCCGGAGGCTTCCTTCACCCATCTGGCCGCCCGCTCTCACTTTGGCGGCGCCCACGATCTTTCGGCGCAGCCTACGGTCTTCGATGTGTTTGAAGAAGTGGAAAAGGGAAGAGCCGATTTTGGAGTGGTGCCTGTGGAAAATTCACTGGAAGGTTCTGTGAAGCAGACGCTGGATAAGTTGATCTCTACTTCTTTTAATATCGTAGGTGATATTTATCTTCCGATCAGTCACTGTCTTTTGTCGGTAAACGGGAAAATGGATCTGCTGAAAAGGGTCTATTCTCATCCACAGGCCCTTGCCCAGTGCCAGCGGTGGCTTCGGAACAATCTGCCCCATTGTGCACTTTGTGAAGAGGAAAGCACAGCAAAGGCGGCACGGCGTGTGCTGAACGATCCGGAGGCGGCGGCCGTGGGAAGCAAGGCGGCGGCCTTGACCTACGGCCTTGACATCATTACCGAAGGCATAGAAGACTATCCGTTGAACGTAACCCGATTCCTCGTTATCGGGCGGGGAATTAACTGCACAACCGGCAGGGACAAGACCTCCATACTGTTCGGTGTTCGCCATGAACCGGGTGCATTGCTCCATGCACTTGCACCTTTCAGCGACCGGGCAATTAATCTTACGAAGATTATATCTCACCCCATACGAGAGCGGATTTGGGAATATCTGTTCTTCGTCGATTTCATGGGACATGCCGATGATGAAAAGGTCGCTGCCTGTCTGGAGCAGTTGATTGAAGCTTGTACCTTCGTTAAACTTCTAGGATCATACCCCATGGGAGAGCCGGAATCATGATTTGTATCCCCCTGAGTGTCGCCACCAACGAAGAGGCGATCCAATCAATGGCCCGGTGTGCGCCCTGGGCGGATGTGGTGGAATTGCGGATTGACGCCTTTCCTGCGCCGGATCTTTCAGTATTGCTGAAAAATCGGGAGGGAAAGATACTGATCACCAATAGAAGAAGAGGCGAGGGGGGGTTCTTTCCCGGAAGCGAAGAAAATCGCTGCGCCCTTCTGCTCGAGGCGATCGCTCTGGGGGCTGATCTGGTGGATGTGGAATTGAGGACCGACAGGGAGCATCTTGCGCATATCACCCGTGCCGTGAAAGAGAATCACGACAGGACGGAACTGATTCTTTCCTATCACGACTTCGACGGAACACCGGGGATGAGAAAACTGCAATCCATTGTGGAGGAATCCCGTCGGCTCGGCGCCCATATTGTGAAAATTGTAACTATGGCGTGCGACATGAAAGATAATCTGAGGATTCTGGAACTGGTACAGTGGGCTGATGCTATGGGACAAAGGATCATCGGGTTCTGTATGGGAGAAAAAGGAAGGATCAGCCGGATTGCAGCACCGCCTTTCGGTTCGTGGATGAGCTATGTTGCCCTCGATACCGCGCATATAACGGCGCCGGGGCAGTTGACCCTGGAGGAGACGAGGTCCGTCATGGAAGTCCTGGAGAAAAAGGGAAAATAGAAAGAGCGGGAAAGGTATGATACGGCGGTTTGCCCTTTTCGGAAAACCTGTGGCACACAGTATGTCGCCTCTGATGATGACGGAGGCCTTTGCGCAAATGGGAATCAACGGTCATTATCAGGCTGTGGAGGTTTCCCGGGCGCAGGATATTGTTGACTCCATCCGATCCAGGGGGATCGAGGGGGCAAGCGTGACGATTCCTCACAAGGTTGCCGTCATGGATCTTCTCGATGAGCTCTCGGAGAGTGCACACACTATCGGTGCCGTCAATACCGTGATAGAAAATAACGGGAAATTGAGGGGTGATAATACCGACTGGCTGGGCGTGGAACGCGCCCTTTCGGAGGTAATGACAATTCCGGGCAGGCGGTTTGCCGTCTTAGGGGCCGGCGGCGCTGCACGGGCGGTCATCTATTGCATCAAAAAAAACGGGGGGACACCGGTGCTTCTCAATCGTACAGAAGCACGTGGAGAGGAGGTTGCCCGGGAAATGAACTGCGAGTTTGTTTCGAGTGCCCGCATACACACCATCGACGCGGACTGCCTTGTCAATACTACTCCTCTGGGCATGTGGCCGAATGTTGCCCAAACGCCGGTCGCGCATTCTCTGCTCTCCCGATTTACATGGGTGATGGACACCATATACAATCCCCTGGAAACAAAATTTATGGCAGATGCCGTAAAAGCCGGATGCACCGCCATCTCGGGTCTGGCAATGTTCGTGCATCAGGGTGCCCAACAAATACGCGTATGGACAGGAAAGGAACCGCCCGTGGAAGCGATGATGCGAGTGGTACGGGATCATCTGACACATGAAAGAAATTAAACGGATTACACGTCTCAATGCCACCGTTGCAATGCCCGGTTCCAAAAGCTATACACAGAGAGCCCTGGTGATTGCGGCACTGGCGAAAGGAAAGAGTTTTTTGCATAATTGTCTTATATCGGAGGATACGGGCTATCTCATAGAAGCGCTTCGCTCATTCGGCGCCCGGATACTGGTTGCCGACAATGACATCATCGTAAATGGTACAGGAGGCGTATTGACGGCGCCGGACATGCCTGTCTGCCTGGGAAACAATGGAACGGCATTTCGATTTCTTGTGACACTGGCGGCACTTGCACGAGGTGTTGCTATCCTCGATGGAAATGAACGTCTCCGCCGGCGGCCAGTGGGGACTCTTCTGAAGGCCCTGAGGACTGCCGGTGTGGTCTGCAACAGTCTGAACAGCGAAGGCTATCCTCCCGTTGAGGTCAACGGCGGCGGCTTCGGCGGCGGAAGGATGGTGATAGAAAATCCGGAAAGCAGCCAGTATGTATCGTCAATTCTCATATCGGCTCCCTATGCGGCAAGGGATGTTACCCTAGAGCTTAAAGGCGGTACGGTGTCGAAACCGTATATCGATATTACCACTGATGTTATGAATCATTTCGGTGTGAAGGTTCTTTCGCTGAACGATCGTGAGTATTGTATCAGAGCCCATCAGAACTATCAGGGGAAACGATATTGTGTGGAAGGGGATGTGTCCAGCGCCTCTTATTTTTTTCTGGCCGCCGCCGTTCTTAAGGGACGGGTTCGGGTTACCAATATCCGTCGTGACACGAGGCAGGGAGACATAGGGTTTCTCCCGATTCTGGAAGCGTTTGGATGCAGCATTGAAAAAGGTGCCGACTGGATCCAGGTAAAAGGCGGGAATCCTGTCACGGGAGATTTTGAGTTCGATATGGGCAATATACCCGATCTTGTCCCTACGGTAGCCCTTTTAGCCGCCTTCAGGCCTGGATGTACCTGTATTTCAAAAGTACCGCACCTTCGGTTCAAAGAGAGCGACCGCATTGAGACGACGGTGCGTGAGTTAAGAAAAATCGGTGTACGGGCCGAAGAGCGGGACGATGGAATGGTAATATGGGGTGGAAACGTGCGGGGTGCCGAGATAGAAACATACGACGATCATCGCATTGCCATGAGTTTTGCCGTGGCGGGGCTCGCTGTGGGAGGAATGAAGATTATCAATGAAGGGACTGTGGCCAAATCCTTTCCCACATTCTGGGACGTAATGGAGGGACTTTCAGTATGAACAATGTGGTGCTCATAGGATACCGGTGCACGGGTAAATCAACAGTGGCACGGGTACTCGGACGGATGCTGGAAATTCCCGTGGTTGATACTGATAACGTGGTGCAGGAGCGTGTGGGTAAGTCGATCTCCAGAATAGTTGCCGAAGAGGGTTGGGCATTTTTTCGTATGCACGAACACGATGTGATTGAAGAGGTTGCCGGTGCGAGGGGAAGAATCATTGCCACGGGAGGGGGGGCGGTGGAAAATACTGAAAATAGGCGACTGCTTGCCGATAATAATCTGGTTGTCTGGCTGACCGCCGAAAGGGATGCAATTGTCACACGTATGATCGTTGATGGAAAAAGTGAGGAAGAGCGTCCATCGCTTTCAAGTGATCCGCTCGTGGATGAAATCATGCATATACTGGAACAGAGGACGCCTCTTTACCGGGAGATGGCCAATCTGATCATAGATACGACTGTTGCGGCGGCCGATGAAACCGCTGTTAATATTCTCGAATATATGGACAAGAAAGGGAAAAAGATATGTCGGGCAATTCCATAGGCGAGGTGTTTACCGTCACTACGTGGGGTGAATCTCACGGAAGCGCGACAGGTGCGGTGATCGACGGATGTCCGGCGGGGATCGATCTTTCCGTTGAAGATGTGCAGGAGGAGTTGGACCGCAGAAAACCGGGCACCGATACTTTTTCTTCTCCCCGCAAAGAGGATGATCGGGTGGAAATCCTTTCGGGTATCTTTGAGGGAAAAACGACAGGGACCCCCCTTGCACTCATGGTAATGAACCGGGATGCGAAGAGCCGTGATTACGACATGCTGCGCGACATCTACCGGCCCGGCCATGGTGATTACAGTTACGATAAAAAATACGGCATTCGGGATTACCGGGGAGGGGGCCGTGCGTCGGGACGAGAAACCCTTGGCCGTGTGGCTGCCGGCGCCGTGGCGAAAAAAATTATCATGGCCGAAGGTGTGACAGTCGTTGCCTATACGCAGGAACTGGGCGGCATTGCCGCCGCATGCTTTGATGAGTCGCAAATCGGTGGGAACAGGCTGTGCTGCCCCGACGGGAACGCGGCGCAGTCCATGGAGGCGGCCCTGGATGAGGCCCGCCGCGACGGCGACACTCTGGGAGGGGTCGTCGAAATCCTGGTCAGGGGATGTCCCGCCGGGCTTGGCGAGCCCGTCTTTGACAAGATGGATGCCGATTTGGCCAAGGCCCTCATGAGCATCGGGACCGTCAAGGCTGTGGAGGTCGGCGCCGGGCGTGAGGCGGCCCGCCTGAGGGGGAGCGAGATGAACGACCCGATTGGACCGGAGGGATTCATTTCGAACAACGCCGGGGGGATACTGGCCGGAATCACCACGGGCGACACTGTCGTACTGCGCGTGTCCTGCAAACCCATTCCATCTATCGCCCGCGAGCAGCAGACAATCGACCGCCACGGAAAGGTAGCCACTGTGCGCATCGGTGGAAGACACGATATATCGGTGATCCCCCGTATCATCCCAGTCTGTGAGGCCATGACGGCCATCGTTCTCGCCGATCACCTGCTCCGGCAGGTACAACAGGGACACTTTCCTGTTTTTGGTTCGTAAAACCATAATATAAATACGGAAACAGAAATCTTCTGCAAAAAAAACAGGTAAGTGTCCCTGTTGGTTTGCATGTTTCTATCGATAGAATCATTTTTCTGTTGACCGTTACTTTCAAAGCTGCTATACACACTTCCACTGTAATGAAGGGTGAGGTTGTCCGACCAAATAGACCAGATGAACCAAATGGACCAGATAGACCAGACAGACCAGATGAACCAGGTGAACCGCAGCTGGTGGTGGAACCGCACCATAGGGAAGGGGTATATCCGCCGCTGATAAAATGACATGACGATATCAAGGCCGTAAAAACCTCTTCCGGGTTTCACGGCCTTTTTTTGTGACAAGAAAATGAATTAAAAAGGCCGTGAGCAAATCACGGCCTTTTTTTGTAAGGAGCAAAGAACATGTACTCACTGACATTTGAAGCATTTACAAAACTTGCCGCGCCGGGAAGCCTGGTTCCCCTCTACAGGGAAATTCTGGCCGATATCCACACTCCCGTGACGGCGCTTATGAACCTGCGTGCCAGGCCCTATGCCTATCTTCTGGAAAGCATGGAGGGAGGAGAAAAATGGGGTCGCTACACCTTCCTGGGGTGTGACCCCCGGACAATATTCAGGGTCGTCGGATCCCGTGTCGAAATTGAGGATAACGGGAAAACGACGAGCTGTGAACATCAGGGCGATCCGATGAAATATCTGAAGGTACTTGTGGAGAGATATCGTCCCGTTCCCGCTGAGAGACTGCCGCGATTTTACGGAGGTGCGCTAGGCTATCTCGGCTATGACATGGTCCGGTATTTTGAAAAACTTCCCGAAATCATCGCCGATGATTCCGAGAGGGTCGATGCGGTATTCATTATCACCGATACCGTGGTCGTCTTCGATCATTTCCGGCATACGATCACGGCGGTTGCATCCATCTGCATCGATGAGGGGAGCGATCTTCGTTCCCTCTACGACGGGGGTGTTCGAAAGATCGAAGAGACGATCAATCTCGTTACATCAAAGGGTCACGCAGAAACGGTTCGAGGCAGTTCACACGGCGATATCGCGCTTCAGCCGGATATGTCGCCTGAGGCCTTCAAAGATATGGTAAAAAAAGCCAAAGATTACATTGTCAACGGCGATGTGATACAAGTGGTACTCTCACAAAGGTTTCGAAGAAAAAACGATATGGACCCTGTCCAGTTATATCGCGCTCTCCGCTTCATCAATCCTTCGCCCTATCTCTTTTATCTGAAACTCGGTGATGTTACGCTTATTGGCTCTTCTCCCGAAGTGATGGTGCGTATGGAGGAGGGTATTGCCGAGCTGCGACCCATCGCAGGGACACGACGAAGGGGAAAAAACGAGCAGGAAGATCGCATGCTGGCCGACGAGCTCCTGGGAGATGCCAAAGAGAAGGCTGAGCATATCATGCTTGTCGATCTGGGGAGGAACGATCTGGGAAGAATAGCCCGGACAGGAAGCGTGCAGGTGACAAGGCTGATGATGGTAGAGCGTTACTCCCATGTGATGCACTTTGTGTCGAATGTGCAGGCGCAGCTTGCCCCCGGCAGGGATGCCTTCGATGTACTGCGGGCAACATTCCCGGCAGGCACCCTCACCGGGGCGCCTAAGGTGAGGGCCATGGAAATTATAGAAGAACTGGAGAAGAGCCGACGGGGACCCTATGGAGGGGCCGTGGGATATGTCGGATATACGGGAAATATGGACCTGTGCATTACCATTCGTACCATCATGGTAAAAGACGAAAATCTTTTCATACAGACCGGCGCCGGGATCGTGGCTGATTCAGACCCCGATCTTGAATATGAAGAAACCATATACAAAGCGAAAGCCATGATGGAGGCGATTCGCCTGGCTGCCAATAATTTTTTACTCACACATTGAGGAAGGTGCCCGATGATACTCTTAATCGACAACTATGATTCATTTACCTACAACATTGTACAATATGTGGAACAGTTGGGACGTGACGTAATGGTGTATAGAAACGATTGCATCACCGTGACGGCCATCGAAGCGATGAAGCCTGCATTGATAGTAATATCTCCCGGCCCCCGTTCTCCCAGAGATGCCGGTGTGGCCGTCGATGTCATCAGGCGCTTTCATCGGGAAATCCCCATCATGGGTGTCTGCCTGGGGCATCAGGCTATCGGATATGCCTTCGGGGCGCAGGTGGTACGGGCGGAACGTATCATGCACGGTAAGACCTCGCCCATTTTCAACGACGGTAGAACTATTTTTTCAGGGCTGCCGTCTCCATTTACGGCGGGGCGGTACCACTCGCTGATCGTGGATCGTGACAGTATCCCCTCCTGCCTTGAAGTCAGCGCCGAAACGGAAGAGGGGGAAATTATGGGGCTCCGGCACCGGGTCTATCCTACGGAAGGGATACAGTTTCATCCCGAGTCGATCCTTACCCCTCAGGGAAAGCGGATTATTAAAAATTTTATTACAGGAAATTAGGGAGGGAATTTTTATCATGATCAAAGAGGCGATTGCCGCCCTTGTGGAAGGGAATAACTTGAAAGAACAGGAAATGATGGCGGTGATGGATGAAATTATGGAAGGTGACGCCACGGAGGCCCAGATCAGCGCATGTATCACCGCGCTCCGCATGAAAGGGGAGACGATCGACGAGGTCACGGGCGCTGCCCGCATCATGCGGCAGAAGGCCACGCGTATTGATGCCCGCTCATCAATTATTGTCGATACCTGTGGGACCGGTGGTGACGGTATGCACACCTTTAATATTTCCACCACAGCGGCCTTTGTGACGGCGGCTGCCGGTATCACCGTAGCCAAACACGGGAATCGGGCAGTTTCCAGTGGATGCGGGAGCGCCGATGTGCTGGAAGCCCTGGGTGTTGACATCACGGCAGGACCGGAAATTGTAGAGGAATGCATTCATCGGATCGGGATCGGCTTTCTTTTTGCGCAGGCGCTTCATGGCGCCATGAAATATGCGGCAAAGCCCCGCAGAGAAATAGGTATCAGGACCGTGTTTAATATGCTGGGACCGCTGGCCAATCCTGCCGGGGCTACTTCGCAGTTGATCGGTGTATATGATGCGAAATTGACGGAAACGTTTGCCGGCGTCCTGAGACGGCTCGGCACAAAGCGGGCCTTTGTGGTGCATGGTGCCGACGGTCTTGATGAAGCCACAGTTACCGCCGAAACACGTATTTCTGAATTGAATGATGGCATGATTTCCACCTATAACATCGAGCCGGTAAGTCTCTTCGGCACAGTATACGCCCCGGAGGAACTTTGTGGCAAGGATGCCGAAACAAACGCACGAATTACCATTGAGGTACTCTCCGGGGTGGAGGGAGCCGCACGGGATATCGTACTTCTCAACGCGGGTCTTGCAATTGTGGCGGGTGAAAAGGCCCGCACTCTCGAGGAGGGGATTGCCGTCGCAAGAGAATGCATAGATGGAGGGTGTGCCATGCAAAAACTTCGTGGTCTTATCGAAGTGAGCAACAGTTGAGGAACCCATGATACTCGACAGAATAATAGACGCCAAAAAAAGCGCGCTAGGCCGTCACAAAAAAATGCGGAGCCTTTCTTTTCTTCAGGAACGGATCAAAGAGGTTCCGGCGCCCCGTGATTTCAAAGGGGCGCTTGAAAATGCCCCCTGTGCCGTAATTGCCGAGGTTAAAAGAAGTTCGCCCTCAAAGGGGCGAATCAAAGAGGACTTCGATCCCCGTGCGATTGCCCGTGCCTACGAACGGGGAAGGGCAGCCGCCCTATCGGTCCTGACGGAGGAAGACTTCTTTGAGGGTACTGTTGAATATCTTTTGCAGATCGGCCAGGTTTCCTCGCTTCCTCTTCTCAGAAAGGACTTTATCATCGAATCCTATCAGATTTACGAAACCCGTGCCTTTTCAGGAGATGCGCTTCTTCTGATTGCACGGATTCTGGAGACGGAACGGCTTGCAGACTTTATTGCATTGACCAAATCACTGGGAATGGTTCCTCTTGTGGAAGTGCACAATCGTGCCGAATTGGATCAAGCCCTTGAAGCGAAGGCCTCCATTGTAGGAATCAACAATAGAGATTTGACTACATTCACCACCAATCTTGCCGTAAGCGCCGCACTGGCCGCCCATATTCCCCCGGGGGTGTGCGTTGTCTCAGAAAGCGGCATTCATTCCCGGGAGGATGTATTGTTCCTGATGAAAAAAGGAATTCATATCTTTCTCGTGGGGGAGACCCTCATGAGAAGTGATGATATGACCGCAGCGCTGTTTGCGCTCATGGGGAAAGAAGGGTGTCTGTGACGGAAATCAAAATTTGCGGTATTACGAACCATAGAGACGCACAATTCACCGCTGACAGCGGGGTCCATGCCCTGGGTTTCATCTTGTATCCCCCCAGTCCCCGGTACGTGACCCCTGAGAAGGTACGGTCCATTGTGGATGCGCTGCCGCCGGAACTGATCCGGGTGGGGGTTTTTGTAAATCAGCCGGAAGACGAGATAAGAGATATAATCACTTTTTGCAATCTTGATCTTCTCCAGCTTCATGGTGACGAATCATCTGAATTTTCTGCACGATTTCCATCGTCACGCGTCATAAAAGCCTTTTTTTTGTCACAGGAAGAGGATGTGAAAAAGGCGGAAGTCTATCCCGCCGGGGCGATTCTTGTGGATGCGCGATCCGGTGGATTATACGGGGGTACGGGCAGGCGGTCGAACTGGGGACTTGCCGAAAAACTGGCACGGTGCCGACCACTTATCCTGGCAGGCGGTCTCGACGGCAGCAACATCGTCAATGCCTTGCGGGCGGTGTCTCCCCGGGCGGTGGATATAAACAGTGGCTGTGAGACCAAACCGGGAGTAAAAGATCATGAAAAGATACGCACGATCATCGACAAAGTGAAAAGCAGGGACAGTTCCCTGTTTTTGCAGGGGGCGAAAGAGGAACGCTTCCCTGTTTTCTGCAGAGCAACAGGTGCACAGGACTTAGAATATTTGAAAAAAAGATAAAAATTATCTATAGCGTAACATGCGTGAAAAATAGGGAAGTGTCCCTGGGAGAGGTTGTTATGATGACTGATATCCGCATTGCCGTGATAGGTGGTGCCGGTGGTATGGGTGCATGGTGTGTTCGTTTTTTCGAAGGCCGCGGCCATGCCGTGTGCGTGATAGATAAGGGGGAAGAAATAGGACCGGCAGTTGCGGGATGTGCCGTTGTGGTGGTCGCGGTTCCCATTCACGCCACACGCGCGGTTATCGAAGAGGTGGGACCGCTTCTGGATGAAACAGCACTGCTGATGGATGTGACCTCCCTGAAAGAAGGCCCGGTACAGTGGATGTGCGATTCAACAAAGGCCGAAGTGATCGGATGCCATCCCCTCTTCGGGCCTTCCGTCGAGTCGATAAAAGGGCTTCACGTGGTACTCTGTCCTGCCCGGGTGTCAAGATGGAAAGAGTGGCCGCGCAGACTCTTTGTCGCTGAAGGTGCCGCCATAATTGAAACCACACCGCAGAGGCACGATAAAATGATGGCAATTGTACAGGCTTTAAATCATCTGAACACCATGACGATGGGCAGGATCCTGTCCGAAACGGGAATCACGCCGGAAGAACTTCGCGATTACTCGACGCCGCTTTTCGAATTGAAGTGTTCAATTATCGAGAGAGTCGTGAAAGAAAATCCCCGGCTTCATGCCGAGATAGTGATGAATAATCCCCACATAGGAGACATAACGGCACTCTATGAGAAGGTGCTTTCCAGGATGACACAGCTTATTGAATCGGGTGATGACGATGCCTTTGTGGACTATCTTGAAGGGGGAGAAAAAAAAGATAAAGGGGCCGCAACAGGTCGTTAAATGAGCCGCCTATCCTCTTGAAATCAAGTCATAACTCTGCAACTACCTGTTTATATTGCATTAATATTTGCCTAATCTATGGGCAATCCGTTAATATCACCTGAGAGTTCTATTGTTTACCCGATGTTTCCACAGCGTTGTCAACAGGTCTATTCACAGCTCTGTTGATTTCTTGACTGACAGTCACGCATCCCGTACCGTCGTTGTGGAACGTGACACGTACACGTGGAATCAATGGTGAATTTATTTGCCTTTTCGGATGACTCTCAGTCTCTGAAGGGTCGATATCCGGTGTGAAGGGAAAATACCTTCACGGGCATGCCGTACATCTTCAATTGAAAAAAAGGCCCGTGGATTGAAATACTTTACTAATGAGACGGCATCTTCCATATCCGTTCTGCTGATGATGGTAAAAATCAATTTGACGGGACCCGTGGAACCCCAGGCATCAACGACGGTGACGCCATATCCATTTGTACGAAGTTCCCTGATAAGTTCAGTTGCATCCCTCTGGGTAATGATGCGCAGCACGACCTTCCCCATGGCAAGACGTTCTTCAATGATAATCCCCATATAATTGCCCGACGCAAACCCGAAGGCATAGGCGAGATAATAGGAGATGCAGGTCAGATTCTGCATGATCTGCCCTATTGCGATCAACCAGATGAGAATTTCGCAGAAGCCGAAGAGGGGTGCCAGCAGCTTCATCCCTCTCGAGATGTAAATGATACGGATCGTGCCTAGCGAAACATCGACAATGCGGGCGAAAAAAATCAGGATTGGTATCACGATCCATCTTAAAAACTCCGTATCAAAAAAGGATGGGCTATCCATAAAATTACATCTCCTGTAAGTGTCGCATATGTGAGTCTGTTGATCAGACAGTGCCTTCTACACCTTTGAGTGCACCTACAGGGAATACCTTTTGCTGTCAATACATTTATCCCGCGATATCAACAGGGCATCATGGGTTGCCGGTGTGATTTACAATATCCCAAAGAAGTTTCCCAAGAAGCTTGACAACGGGGAGATATCGGTATATAAAAAAATCATTCGCGGTGTAAATAGTGAGGATCTTTGAAAACCGACAAAGGCAAACTGTCCGAGAGGGCAGGACGCAAAGCCATGGGTCCCCGTGACGGGCGATCGCCAGGTTCCCGAAGTTTTCAAGTCTCTATGTACTGTCTGAGTATTCCTTTCACGTTACAATCATAAAGTATGCTTCCCAGTTTCCTGCCCGGTGAAACCGTTGCGGGAGAGGTGTTTGCACGACAGGCGTACACATTACCACCGTCATATCGATTCACTGATACTATCTTCTTGAGTGGCGCCGATACTCATTCATTGAGTGCCGGATTTACAGCGCCGCGCCCGGCAGGCATAAAGGAGGAACTATGGAGAAGATCTGCATTGTCAAGTTACGAAAACATTTAACCCGTCCCAGTGAAGTGATCAGAGATCAGCGCCAGGGAGGTTCCGGCAGGGAGAACCCTCATGAAACGAAGAACCTTTCCTGTAATCGGGAACGAAAAGACGGATGGAGCGGCATCGACAGAGGGGATGATGTATCCGGAAAGGGGAAAGACAGGGCCTCGCGAAGTGTAACACTTGCGCTGACGGAAGAGCAAACGAGGTCTCTCCGGTCGAATCGTTTTATTCAGGAGATTGCAAGGGACGCACACGGGTTTGAGGGTACCGGTCCGGGAAGCGCGCCGGTTGTGCTGCAACTTCAATTCGCCGCAATCCCCCCCCTGCGCATGTTACGGCCGCAGGAGGTGACGCACATGCTTGGAATAAGCAGAAGCCTGCTGAACCGTCTGGTAAAAAGAGGTGAGTTGCCGGGGTACAAGATCGGAAGGGTCAGGCGGTACAAGCTCGATGACATTCTTTCGTATCTTGAGAAAAGCTTCGAGGTAAATGATGGAAAATCCTGATCCTTCGAGAATTCAGGATTTTTCCGAAACAACATATGCACAACGAAAAGGAGGTAGCTGCCATGTATTACGAGTATTGGGGTTTGGAAAAACCACCCTTTGACAATGTGCCCGATCCTTCAATGTATGTAGACTGTCACCGTTCCATGGAGAATGCCATTGCAGAAACCTGCTATGCCGTTGAGGAGGGAGATGAATGCATCGCCGTCATAATAGGAGATGTCGGGCTGGGGAAGACGCTTTCACTCCGTATGATCATCGATTCTCTGGATCAGAATCAATACAAAATTGCGCTTATCACCAATCCCAGCATTACCTTTGTACAGATTCTCCAGGAAATCATTGGCCAACTCACCAACAGGCAGTGTAATGAAAAGCGAAAGGTTACCCTGCTTGAGACATTTAACAACCTTCTGATTTCGACATACACGGAAGATAAAAAGGTGCTTATTTTCATTGACGAAGCAAACGCCATTTCTCCCTCCAATCTTGAAAATCTTCGATTGCTTACTAATCTGCAGGGAGATAAACGAAACCTTTTTACGCTTGTACTGGCCGGTCAGATTGAATTTGCCCGCAGGCTCGAGCATCCGAAGAGGGCCAATCTTTTCCAGCGCGTGGGTACTTATAGCAGAATCAATAAACTGGAATCACGGGAGGTGGTCAAGACATACATTGAAACACGGCTGGCCCTGGCCGGCGCACCAAAAGGCATTTTTACCGACGATGCGATCGACCGGATCTGGGAGTACTCCAATCGAGGCACACCTCGTCTTATAAATAAAATGGCGAAGCTCTGCCTCAAAGCGGGTGAGACAAACGAGTTTCCCCGGATCAATGGTGAGATTGTGGACCATATCGGGAGCCGCTTCCAGAAATTAACAGGTCCGGTCAGCCAGAAACGCAGACCGCGGGGGGGACGAACCCAGCCCGAGAAGATCGAAGCCGTCAGCGAGCCGCACCACAGGGACTCGATGCAAGGAAAGGACCGCAAAATACAGGCGCAGGTTTCTACCGAAAGAACGAAAGAGAACAATACCGCTGACACCATCGAAAAAGCATCTGTTGAAGAGATCAAAATCGGTGAGTACAGAATCACCATTACTCTTCCCGATCACCTGATACGGCAGGCCCTTGCGGCCACGCGGGAGAACAGATCGAGGATGGCCGGGGTGCTTGCCGCCGAAACCCTCAAGAAGCATCCACAGATTGCAAGTTCCTACGCGATTGACCCCGTATCGATCTGGGGAGAGATCAGGGATCTCGTGTTAAAACGGTTTGACCGTGAAATACATTCAGTTCCCGCATAGATGAAGGGAGATGCAGTCATGAAAGGGAAGGATCGCGCATCGACGGATCGATTTTTCGGCAGCGAGTTCCATGACGCCGAGGTAACATGTGGCGCCGACCAGTATATCAACCTCGGGTTCTCCTATATGGAGAGGGAGTGTTACCGTGAAGCCGAGAAGTGTTTTGTCCAGGTCGTCGATCTTGAATCAGAAAATCCGGAGGCCTGTAATAACCTGGGATACCTCTATGAAAAAATGGGCCGTCTGTCCAACGCCCGCGCACTTTATCAGCGGGCACTTCGTCTTGATCCGATGAATGCAGAAGCAATGATCAATCTTGCCCACATCAGGGAGCGCGAGGGCGATTATTTCGGAGCGATCATACAGTATGAGAACGCGGCACTTTTCGATCACACTGGGGTGCGAGCGCGCTTTTGCCTGGCCGTCTGCTATGACCGCCATGACATGTTTGACGAGGCAATGCGAATCTATCGGGACGTGCTTGATCGTGATCCATATCACCGTAAGGCCCTTTTTAATATGGGTAATTTGTGTGTTCAGGTAGGGAATTATGAGGAGGCACGGGAAATGCTCGAGCGGTTTTTAGAACTCGTACCCGAAAACAGCGAAGCCTGGAATAATATAGGATCGCTCTATGAAGAGATGGGGGATGTAGAACAGGCACAAACCGCCTGGAAACGGAGTGTGGACCTTAACCCGTTTCAGAAGGAGGCGAACCTTAATCTCGCCCGGTTGCACTATTTTCTCTGGAAATCAGGCGCATGCGATATCGGGAAAGGCGATATCGGGGCCCGTCTTGAATTTGTACTGTCACTCGACCCGGAAAATCAACAGGCGGAAAGATTGCTGGAGAAATTTCAAAGGGACTGACAACTCGTTCTTGCACGTACCTTCCTTCTGTATCATACATATTCTCCGATGGGACAACTTTCGGTGCGGAATGGTGAGGCCAGGCATGAAAGAAGTGAATGCGAGAGAGGTCTCGGGTGGCGAGTTGAAAAATTTTGATTTTTTCCATGGCGCGTGTGGGTAACGTCGTGACGGCGAAAGACGAAACGAAGAATGGACAGCCTTTTGCAGATGGTTTTGGCGATCAGTGTCGCCTCATCGTCAAAGAGGCCCATGAGGCGATCTATGTAGTTCAGGACGGCAAGTTTGTGTTCTTAAATCCTCAGACGGAGACGTTCAGCGGATATACGCGGGAAGAACTGATAGGACGTCCTTTCACAGAGCTTATTCATCCTGACGACAGAGAAATGGTCATTGCGAACCATCAAAGAAGACTGCGCGGAGAAAATTTTCCCCACATATATTTTCACCGGATCATCGACAGGCAGGGAAACGTCAAATGGGGTGATGTGAACGCCGCCATGATACAGTGGAAGGGAAGACCGGCGGCTCTGATCTTTCTGACCGACATTACCGAGCAGAAGGAAACGGAAGAGGCCCTGGAGCGAAGCGATGAGGCGCTGCGTTCGCTCATCAATGCGACTTCGGAGGCCCTGATTCTGATGGATAGCGAGGGACGGGTGCTCGTGGTAAATGAAACAATGGCCAGGCGGATAGGTAAACCCGTGAAGGAAATTGTCGGCAAACCCCTCAGTGCCCAGTTTGCTTTTGAACTCAATAAGGTAAGAGAAAATCATTTCTTCAAGGCCGTGCGTACGGGTAAAACTGTGCATTACGAGGATACACGGGAGGGGAGACATTACGAACATCATCTCTATCCCGTAGTCGATGCGGCGGGCGAGGTTGCGAAGATTGCCGTTTTTTCATCCGACATTACGAAGCGTAAACGAGCGGTGCAGGAACTTCGTGATTCTGAAAAGCGACTTTTCGATATCATCAATTTTCTTCCCGATGCAACCTTTGCAATTGACGGCGCGCGCAGGGTGATCGCCTGGAATCGAGCTATGGAGGAAATGACCGGCATTACGGCCCGCGACATGCGGGGGAAGGGGAACTATGAATACGCGATCCCCTTTTACGGAAACAGGCGCCCGATGCTTATCGATCTTGTGTTTGAGTCCAGCGAGAAAATTGAACAGCAATACCTCTCATTCAAGAAGGCCGATGATATGCTTATCATCGAGGCTGAGGTAACGCTTAAAGGAGAGAGGCGCACCTTATGGGGAAAGGCGGCCCCTTTTTGCGACAGTGAAGGAAACATCGTCGGTGCCATCGAATCTGTGCGCGACATTACCGACCGCAAACGTTTCGAATCCAGTCTTGCCCAGACACAGAAGCTGGAAGCCATCGGCACCCTTGCCGGAGGCATTGCGCATGATTTCAATAATATACTTGCCGGAATAATCGGCTATGCGGAAATTACAAAACGAAAACTGCACCAGCCGGAACTCCTGCCCTACATGGAGAGGATTCTCGAGGCCAGCACCCGCGCCTCGAACATGGTGAGTCAGATACTTGCCTTCAGCCGGAAGACCGATCTCGAGGTCAAGACAGTCAACATCAAGGCGCTTGTGAGAGAGGCCCTGCGCCTGTTGCGGGGCACACTCCCCACGACCATTGAAATTACGTCCCGCATAGAATCAAAGGTAAAAACGGTGGTCGCCGATCCGACGCAGATACACCAGATTCTCATGAATCTCTGCACCAACGCCGCCCACGCCATGCGTGAAACGGGGGGAGGGACGCTTGACGTATCTCTTGAAAATGCAGAAATTCATTCATACACCGTTTCTCCCGGTACCGACCTGGCGCCCGGCGACTATGTGAAGCTTACCGTCGCCGATACGGGGGTGGGCATAGAGCCGGTCATACTGGACCGGATTTTCGATCCCTATTTTACCACCGGCGAGCGGGGGGAAGGGACCGGTCTGGGATTGTCGGTGGTCTACGGTATTGTGAAGGAGTACGGCGGCGCCGTTACGGTGGAGAGCTCGCCCGGCGCCGGAGCGTCATTTTTTGTGTATCTTCCTGCAGTCGAAGCGCAGGGACGGTCTGAGGCGGTTTCGCTTGATCCCATTCCCAGGGGCGACGAGCGGGTGATGTTTGTCGACGACGAAGAGGCGCTTGCGGGGATAGGGCGGGAGATGCTTGAAATGCTCGGGTACCGTGTCGTTGCGCTGTCGAGCAGCATTGAAGCCCTCAATGCCTTTCGGAGTGCACCGGCGCAATTCGACCTTGTCATGACCGACATGACCATGCCGGGACTGACCGGTCTCGACCTTTCCAAGGCAATCCTGCAGATTCGGTCCGACATTCCCATCGTGCTGTGTACAGGGTACAGCGAGCTGGTGACGGAGGAGCGGGCGAAGGAGTTGGGAATCAGGGAGTTTCTCATGAAGCCTTTTTCTTTGAAAGATATGGCACGAACCGTTCGCAAGGCCCTGGATGAGTAGGGACACTTCCCTATTTAATCGTTAGGATCGTTAGTAGCGTTATGAACGTTCAGATCGTTATTGTCAAAAGGTTCCTAACGTTTATAACGTTGTGAACGCTCTCAACGGTTATTAAATAGGGAAGTGTCCCTATTTAATAACATTGTGGAGTGGAAACAGCTGTGCGTGTAGAAGATCGTATATACTGTAAGGAACTTGTTTCGAAGATCACCACTGCAAGAGATGCTGCCCGAATTGTCCAGGACGGCATGACGCTGGCCTGCAGCGGCTTTACTTCCTGTGGATATCCAAAGACCTTTCCCCTGGCTCTGGCAGAACGCGTAAGGGAGGGGGAGGCACTCAAGGTCGCTCTTGTCACAGGTGCCTCAACAGGGATTGAACTGGACGAAGCTCTTGCCTCGGCAGGTGCTATCGCGCGGCGCTACCCCTATCAGACAGGCGCCGTGATCAACCGGGAGATTAATGAAGGCCGCATCAAATATTGTGATATTCATCTGGGAAAACTGGCGGAGCAGATTCGATTCGGCTTTCTGGGGCCCCTGGACATTGCCGTTATCGAAGCGACGGCTGTCATGGAAGATGGCGGCATCGTTCCCACCACGTCGGTAGGTGCCTCGGCCACCCTTGTGGCAGAGGCAAAACAGGTCATTGTGGAACTCAACGGGGCGCAACCCCTGGGGATGATCGGTATCCACGACATCTACAGTCCGGAACCTCCACCACGGCGGCTTCCCCTGCCGATTACCGATCCTTCTCAGCGGATTGGCCGTATCGCCATTCCCTGTAATCCCGCCAAAATTGTCGCGATCTGTCCGTCCGAGATGCTTGACAAAACCAGACCGCTTGCTCCTGTGAACGACACATCGAAACGGATGGCAGTGCACCTGATCGATTTTATGAACCGCCGTATTCGGGGCAGGATGTACGAACACATTCCGCCGCTTCAGTCCGGGGTGGGGGGGATCGCCAATGCGGTTATGCAGGGGATACTCGAAAGTGACTGGACGGACCTCATGCTCTGGTCCGAGGTGATACAGGACGCCATACTGGATCTTATCGATGCGGGAAAACTCACCTTCGCGTCGGCTACGTCGCTGGCCCTTTCACCGGAGGGGCTTCGGCGTTTTTATGAACACATAAATCTGTATCGGGAGAAGATAGTGCTTCGTCCCCAGGAGATCAGCAACAGCGGAGAAATTGCCACCCGTCTGGGTGTTGTGGCGATGAATACGGCGATTGAGGCGGACATCTACGGCAATGTAAATTCCACCCACATGTTCGGCAGTTCCGTCGTCAACGGCATCGGCGGTTCGGGCGACTTTTCGAGAAACGCCTATCTGTCCGTTTTTCTGACGCCTTCAACGGCGAAGAACGGGGCCATATCCTGTATCGTCCCCCAGGTCACGCATGTCGACCATACGGAGCACGAGGTCCATATACTCGTCACCGAGCAGGGACTGGCCGATCTGCGGGGGCTCGATCCCTGCGAACGGGCCGAAACCATTATCGAACACTGCGCGCATCCGAAGTACCGCAATGCCCTTCGCGACTATCATCGCCGCGCCGTCGCGCAGACGGGCGGCCATATCCCGATGCTGCTGGAAGAGGCCTTCTCCTGGCACCTGAACTATCAGAAAAAGGGGACCATGCGCTAAAACGGACAAAGGTGTTATTCCCCCTGTGTCCCCGGGGCATAGCCGCTTCTAGTCGGGGACGTATATTCTGAATTGCTGATCCGGAAAGAGTATCGACATGTTATTCGAATTGACCTCGTTGCCGTGCTCATTCCGTATGTGCTTCAGCGCTTCCGCAAAGGGCAGTACCCCCTCTATGTGTTTACTCGTGCCGGTCCGGAGTTGCGCGCCGCGATTCCCCTAACCCAATGTCTTCTTTTCAGGTCCATGCCAGTTACATCTTCAGCGTATGCATAACGGCAGGCGATCTCAGGCATCCGATCCATCATTCATTGTGCAGGTGTGCAATGTCGGGTAGAAATTTATTTACATTTCCTGCATATCCGTGCGTAGCGAAGTATGTCCCCCGCAGTGATGTCGAACCCCCGGAGAAAAGCATTTTTTACCGGGTTTCTTCTTCAGAGACGATGCTGTTGATCTCCATCAGGGCGTCCCACAGTGAGAAGCCGAAGCGAGCGGCAGCGTCCTGAATTGGCAGAAACAATCCCTCACAGCATATACAGCCGCCCGTTTTTTCTTCAAGCTGTTTGAACAGCTTCTCCGTTCGACGATGGGTACTTATGATATCAATAATTGATGTTTCAGGGGTCACAACCCACTGATTTCCGGTGTTCAGCACGTCACGCAACGCCTGCGGTATGTGCCGGATGATTTCAAGTATCTGTGTTGCCGGTGTGGGACGGGCGTAATGTCCGGCAACCCGGTTGACCCGCATGGCAAGCAGAATTGCTTTTTCAATGGGTATTCCCGCATCGATGAGGGAGGAAACAACACCGGTTTCCGTATCTCCGGTTCCCCCGATGGCTTCCATGGCTTCCTCAACCGGATCGCTGACTGTGCCGAGGATTCCCTGTGCACTGGCCAGATAATCGGTTTCCCCTTTCACGAGCAGGTATCGTGCCGCATTTCCATGCCTGTACGCCCGGGTGATCAGATCAGGGATATGGTGTGCTTCATGGAGAATGAATCCCCTAGTATAAAAAGGGTGGGGAGCTTCTTCATCCGCGAGAAAGGCAAGCTCACCCGCGTCGGGTGTAAAAAGATCATAGAGAGACGCCTCTCCACTCATTTTTGCCGCATACATGTACCCCGCGTCTGCTATCAGCGTCGGTTTCGGCGATAAATCTCCAAGAATTTTTTGTAATCGTTTTTGCCAGTGGACGATGGGCTGAAGATAATGAAATGTTATCGTATCAAAGTGTGTGCGCGGCAACACATCGGCCAGGTGGGCATAGAGGTGCCGGCTTCCTTTCCCGGTTCCCCTGTCGCCCACAAGATACGTGAACAGCGACCGGCCCAGCGTATCGGCCGTGATGGCAGCAGCGGCAAGAAGGGCCGGCGTTCCCCTGTTGACATCGATACGGTTTTCCCCGACCTGAAGCGTCTCGTTTGTCAGTGTCACTGTACCTTCAAAAAGTGGAAAATCTTCTGATGGAACTGTCCCCACTACACAGAGCATCGGCGTTGAACCTCCTCATAGGCTAATTGAAGCGCGTACCCGCAGAGCGTGTGACCTATTTCCCGGGGACTCGGGGCGCATTCAATGGTTTGTCCCACCATTGAGGCAGCCAGATACGGCACGTCGGGGCAGCCGCCTCCCGATATGTTGACGATCATACAGGTAGACTTGTCCACTGTGAGTTTCATGTTGGCCGCCCGCACCATAAGATATACACCAAAATCCTTGATCTGAAAAATATCGACTGGCTGGAGCAGTGGGCTGGTAACGGGTACAACCTGCAAGGGCGGAATGCCCTCCTTTCTGAGAACGTTCATGATCTGAAGTTCTTCAATCAAGGGAAATTCGATGACAAGGTCACACCCCCGACGAACCTCCGGAGGTGGTCCCATCACGCGGATGTCCCATCCCTTCTGTTTCAAGGAAGTTTCCGCCTGAATAACCTCGCTGGTATTTTCAAACACCAGGATGCCCCGGTCCGCCTGATCGGTCGGATTGCGAGGTCCGCCCGTATTGCCGGGCCGTTTCAAAAAAGTGAACATGGACATTGGATATCATCCGTTCTTGATCGTAATGTGATATTCAGAAGTCTCTTCGGTGATAGAGACAACCTCCCATCCTTTACTTGCTGCGGCACGGGAAACGTTTTCCTTCGAAGCATCGCTGTCAACCAGAACAATGAGTTCATCCGCCTCGCCGGCCTTGATTTCGTCAAGCGTCATAAGCACCGGCTGGGGACAGGAAAGTCCTCGTGCATCCACTGTTTTTGACATGTCTATTCCTCTCTTCCTATGCAATTCTCTTTCTCATGGTAAATCCGATGAACAGGCACGCTGCAATACCGATAATCACGGCCGGTATGCCGTAGGGGCCGATGCCGCTGGGTGAACTGGCGAGGCCGAAATTATGAGCGATACTGGCGCCGACGATCATGCCTATTACAAAAACCGCCGCGTCACCGTCGCCCTCCCCCGAAAGGAAGAGCTGGCGTCCGGGACACCCGCCGGCAAGACAGAAGGCCAAACCCGAGAGCGCCATTCCCGCGAAATTCCACAGGTGCATTGTGTGAGCGACAGGTTGTTCCGTGAATCCCGCCTTGAACTGGCCGAGGGCGAAATTTATTATGAAGGCGGTGGCAGTCAGCGCGATAAACCCCGACAGCAGATGAGACTGGCGGAAGAGAACGAAATCCCGGAAGGCGCCCATGGTGCAGAAACGGCTGCGCTGTGCGAGAAAGCCGATCAAAAGTCCTATGATGAGAGAAATCACCAGGGGGGCGTGCAGGGAACCGGGACCTTTGAGGCTGTAAAACAGAACCCCGCTTTTTTCCTTCCCTTCGATCTGGGGAAACACCAGCAGGAGCAGAAGCAGTCCCACCATGAAGAGAGGAAGCATCCATCCCGCGGCACTATGCGTCTGTTGCGTCCTCCCCAGGGTATATCCCTTTTTCAGGAACAGAGTTCCGATCCAGATACCGAAGATGAGACCCAGGAGACCAAGAATGGCATTTCCGTCTCCGCCGGCCAGTCGGAGCGCAGCACGCCAGGGGCACCCGAGAAAAACAAGCGCCCCGATCATGGCAAAAACACCCAGAAAAAAACGCACGATCGGCGCGGAACCAAGACGGGGCCGGAATTCTTTGAAAAGATATGCAGCAATCAGCGAACCGAGAACGAAACCGATAATCTCGGGACGGATGTACTGCACCACGGCAGCCCGGTGAAGACCAAGGGCGCCGGCAATATCCCGTTCGAAGCAGGCGACGCAGATCCCCATATTGGCAGGGTTTCCCAATTTTTGCAAGAGCGGGGCAAGAATTCCGATGATGATCCCGACGCCGATAATGCCCCGGCGCCCCGCAAAGATGTTTTTCATTCCCTTCATTGAATTCCTCCTGAGATTGGGTTTCAGTACCATGTCGGAAACTTTCGCAAAGGACAGTGACAGGGTGCGACCTGCTTACTTCCGCGCTCTATATAGGATATGCATGCATAAATCAAATTCAAATAAAGAATAATTAAAGCGGAATTATCATTGTGATTCATGCTTTTCTTGTCGGCACATACACGAGAAAACTGACCTTTCCGATTATATACATACTTTTTGAACACAATGAAAAGCAAGGGGGCTCTATGGTGCGAAATGTAAACAAGGCGGTACGGTTGAACGCTATTCGACGGCAGCGGTCTCTCCCGCAAAAATTACCCTGACCATTGTCAAATCCGATGACGGTACCGGTACGGTCACCAGTGTGCCGGCGGCCGGCAGGGATTGTATGCGGCGATTTACATCCTGCAGCAGCTGGTCGGAACGAGACCGGAGTGAAAGAACGAGTGCGTTTTTGATGTGTTGCAACAGTCCACCGCAGAGCTCAACAAACTACAGAAGATTCCCTGTCGCAGGGAAGGTGGGTCCATTGTTTTCGCCGATGTGAATTCTGTCTTGCTCACCCTTGAGGGCCGGTCATATTTATTGGGGTTTTTCCGGTGATTCCTTATTCTATGTGTGATTTAGCGGTAGTGAGCGCGAGATCTTTGTCCTTTGTAAACAATCTCCACTCCTTTCCTGACAAATGAGTGCCGGATACCTTGTCGCGACCTCTGCAGTAATACCAATCTCCAAAGCGCTCGACAGTAGAAAAGGGATGCTTGATGATAGAGAGGACTCCGTCAGGATTAATTTCCCTGAAAAAAATGGTTTCGTCAGGGTCTTCATCATACAGCAGGTCTTCAGGCAAAGCGATTTGAGATACATCGATTCCTTCTGCGGCCTTTTTGTCCAACCAGTCTGAAATCTTCATTGGTTCTTTTCTCCTTATCGTTTCATGTTCTTACTTTGAAATTTCCCCATACATCACAGGAATTGTCCAGAATATTTGGTCATCCTGCAATTCTATTAATAAAGAATGCAAGTGGAAATGGTGGATATACATCAAAATCGCCGGATGCTTTATTACAGAAAGAAAGAATTATTTCTCAGACTGTAAATCCGGTGCGGGATTCGACAACCGGAAGGTTAAAAGCAGACTGGAATTCCTGTTTGACAAACAGCATGGATCAGAGCACTATACACATCAAGGAAAAGAAATTTCCACTAGTATGACACCAATGATCAGAGAAGAAGGAGAACGGGCATATGAACAAAATAACAACTAAAGGGAAAAAGGAAATAGCCGTCTATTTCATTGTTATAGCTATTTTATTCGTAGGTGGGATTGTTCTTGGATATTATATATGGGGCGCAGAAAGGGGTGAAAGGCCCGACTACAAGGCCTATTTAAATAAAACAGAGAAATACCTCACATCCCTCGAAAATGAGAACCAGGCACTCAATAAAAAAACGGACATGTTGCAAAAGGAAATTGTCACTCTTACCAGGAAAATAAAAGAAGATCCCGACAAGCGTAAAGAGCAGATCAAAAGCCTTCAATTGCAGGTTGCATCAATTACCAAGGAAAAAAAGGACCTCCAGTCATCTCTTGATGAGGCTATGAAAATCACTAAGGAGCACAAAAACCTTGAGATAAAAATTCAGAAGCTTACAAAAGAACTGGATGAGGCCAGGAAAGACAACAGTGTGCTTCAGTCAACAGTGAGGAAATACGAAGATATTCAGAAAGAAAATGAACGCATAAAGTCAGAGCGTCAGAAGTTTATGGAGGAGATAGAAGCGCTCAAACGAGAAAACGAACAACTCCGATCAAAAATCAGCGAACAAGAAATCAAGCTTGAAAAAGGGAATGCCTTGGAAGCTAAAAATAACGAACTCGCGGTTGAAAATCAGAAACTTCTTGAAGAAAACAGGAGTTACAAAGCAAAGGTTCAGGATTTTGAGAATGAGTTGAACCATCTGAGGACTCGATTAAAAACCATTCAACAGCTTGTAGTGCCAAAGACAGAGAACGCCCCATTGGAATCAGCTATAAAACCAAAATGAAACCCGCCGGTCAAGTGTATGCCGGTATTAAGTGCAGGGGGACGTGTACACAGACGTGCACCGCCGTGACGAGGGATGAAGCGCAACGCAGCGTGTTGATTCTTTTTTCCTTATTGTTTCATATCCTTCCGTCATTGGGATAGACTGCGATGCCGATACTTGTCGTCACGACGAGTTGATTGGTGCCAATGATATTCACTGGCGATTTTGAAAAGGGTCAGACCCCGGCCTTCGACAAAACAGACGGGAAACAGCGTGCGGGAAAAGACGGTCGTCAGCAGCAGGATGGTCACGGAAAGATAAAAAGCCAACATGGCGCGGGTGCTCAGTTCCCGGTCGATGAACCATGTCACCGCAAGCAGAGACAGTCTCTGAAGGTAACGGGCGATGATCCACAGCCGCGGGGGCTGTCATTATTTCTTTTTGAAGAGGTTTTTTATGGAGTCTTCGCTGAACTTGAAGCGGAGTTTTACATAGGGGCCTCTTCCCTGGTAGTCGTCGCCGATGAGATCGGCATCGAAATCGTCGAAGGAATAGCCCAGGGAGACCCAGAGATTCTTGACCACACGATAGCCGACTTCCAGATTCCCTCCCTGAAGAGTGCTCCCGATTTTATGGCTTGTCAGCACTCGGTACTCGGCCCCGAGGTCGATGCGGTCCGTCACGTCGTAGATGATCCGTGCCGAAAGGAGGTCCGTATAGGATGAGTACTCGTTGTCCTGTGAGAGCTTCCCCGCATACTTGGCGGACAGCTGGAGCCGGCTGTTCACCTGGTAGACGCCTTCCGTCGAGAAGATAACAGCCGTGGTTTTATAATCAGGGTCGATCGTGCCGTCGTCATCGACCTTGTATTCCACTTTTGCAAGTCCGTTGAACCGGTCGTCGCAGAGAGGCCGCCATGCGAGCCCCACCATGGTGCGGGAGGTCGTATGGGCGCCCGTCATGCCGCTTGTTTCATAGAAAAACCGTTCCTTGGCCAGCAGCGAGTAGCTCGGGCTGATCTTCAGCAGAAGCCCTACTTCACCCAGATAGCTGTCGATGCCGGCGCCGGAGAGCTCGTTTCTATGTTCGAACCGTCCCGTTACCTTGAAATCATCCCGGGGGAGGTATTCAAGTCCCGTGGCCAGGGCAAAGGCGTCCGGCTCGCTCTCCTTCGCCTCTCCCGAAAGGGTGCTCAGATATTCGACGGAAAGGTTTCCCGTCAGATGCTCGGCCAGGAGGAATTTGTTCCGAAGGCCGATGGCCTGCTGATTGCGGGAACTGTCCGATCCGTCCACCAGGCGGTATTCATTGAAGGCGACGGTGTTTTTGATGACCTTCGACTCCACGCCGAAGAGGGTTCTCAGCTCGGTCCGTTCACTGTACTTCTGGTATTCCTCCCTCACATAGAGCCGGTTGCGCTCGCTGATCTGATAGTTGAGCCCTACCTGGGACGTGTGGAGATTTTCATCTTTTATATTGCGCTTGTGCCCCACGGTAAGGGACAGGTTCGGGCGAAGCTCCGTTTCAAGGGCGACGCCGGCGGCCGTGAGTTCACGAGGCGATTCCTCGCTCATGTCGAAGGGGCTTCTCGCCGAATCGCTCGTGGCCGGTATGTACTGATCGTCGGAGGTTTCCCTTGAAAGTTCCGCGGTGATTTTTGTTTTCCCCAGCCGGGCCTGGGCCCCCAGTGATGCGTACTTGTGGCTTGAATGATTCAGCTTGTCCTTTTCATCAAAGAAGGTTCCCTTCAATTCGATGCGGTCGGTCAGCGCAAAGCGGCCGTCGAATCCGTACTTTTCGACGCCCCGCGGTGCATCGGTGGCGGAGATGTTCTGGAAATAGTCGTCCAGATTCTTGTAGTATCCGGACAGGACAAGCCGTTCTATCGGCGATGTGGTAAGCTCAAAGGACCAGCCGCCGCCCGATTTCCTTACCATCGCATTTGATATGTCGAACAGAGCCCGTGTTTCTGCGTATTCGGCCTTTACCGTCGTCTTGCCCGGAAGCGTCAACGTGACGTCTCCGCCGAAAAGCGTATAATCGCCGGCGGCCTGTTCTTCCACGATGCCTGTGGCGCCCACTTCGAGCCAGGGCAGAACCGTGAAGGCGCCTCGCCCGCCGTAAATGTAATAGTCTTCTCCCCCCGTTTCCGCTTCGTAGCTGACCGCGACGTAGACGAGGTTATAGTCGCTGTCGCGTATGGGGATCGGTTCCTTGAACAGAATGGTCCCTGCGTCGTAATCGATGTCGTAGTCGGCGCCGCGTGCACGGGTTTCGCGGGAGAGCACGCGGTCGGGGCGCAGCCGGTCCCGCACCTCGATGACGACCCGTTCCGACCCGGAGATGACCGGCCGGTGGGTCAGGTAATAATAGCCCGATATGCCGCGTCCCGGCAGCGCGTCCACGACCTGGGTCTGATCGGTTTCGTTGCCGAAGGCGCGCAGTTTGAAGCGACCCGTGTTGAGGTCGAACTTCAGTCCATTGAACGATCGCTGGTATGCGGCGAGCGCCGTGTCACTGAGATTCGTCTGATAATCGCCGTAGAGCAGTGACGACCGGCCCTTTTCCACCTTGACGTAGAGCTTGTCCTTCGAGAGGGCTTCATAGCCCAGGGTGCTCTCATCTCCGTAAATGGGGTACTTGTCCTCGGATTCGATGTCGCTGTCGGACTGGCGGAACAATTCGTCCGCCTCGTCCTTTTCCGAATCGAAGGAGGCGGTGAGGAGATAATCCCTGTAGATGTTTCCCTTCAGGAAGAAGGCGCCCCGGGCGCCGCCGTAAAGATCATCATCGAACCACTTGCCGTTTTTGAGGTAGCCGAAATCGCCCCGCGTCGAGCCGTGGCCGATGGTGATTTCTCCGATACCGACTGCAAAGAGGTCGCGCAGGTAGGGGGAGAAGAAGATATTCATCCTTCCCTCCAGCGCATCGGCATAGACATGGACATCCCCCTCGCCGGAGGTGCGGGGCGCCCGAATGGTAAATCGAGCGGTTCCCTTTGTGCAGGCAATCTGGACTTCTTCCGTCGAAGGATCGACATCTTCGGAAGTGATGTCTCCCTGGGTGGCGATTACCGTGACCGGGGCCGCGTAGGGGACGAGATGCCCCTTCCTGTCGACGATCGATACCGTGACCTCAACCGTCGCGCTGCCGTCGGCGGGCGCCTCTTCGCGGTCCGCCGACAGGAGAATGCGATCCGCCTCGCCGACGGTTTCGACGGTCACCGATGCGCTGCCGCGCCTGTTCCCGAAGGGGTCCGTCACGGAGATGGTCAGCACATTGGGGGCGCCGGGATCGAGGGGCACCCCTATGTATTCGAAGAGGGCAACCTTTCCTTTGCCATGGGTGACCGTTTTTCCTATCTTATCATTGCCGACGGTGCGTCCGTTGACGGAAAGAGCGGGCGTCGATCCCGCCGGCGCCTTGATTACCACGGCGGTGGAATCACCGGCGATGATATCGCCGTCGACGGGGCTGACGAAGGCGAGTTCCTTCGACATGGTGAGAATGCGCTCCTCAAGGGGAGGTGTGGTGTGAGGAGCGGGACTCTCTTTCGCATGTACCGTCTTCGCGCCGTGCGCCGCCGGCCTGTCTGAAGGAACCGTCTCTGTCTCTCTGGGCGCCACCGTCTGCGCAGTCGAAGCCGAGGCGTCGGAACGGCCGGATGTGCCCGATGGCGGGCCTGTCTTCAGACCCGTCTGTTTTTTAATCGTGACTGCTCTGGAATCGCTTCCTTCCCGCATACGGGCCGTGAAATTCGCCTTAAAGAGACTGCCGTACCCAATGGAGATGAATTGCGACGTGCCATCTCCCATGAATCTTCCCGATGAGGCCCTAAGCTCGACCCCTTCCGGCAGTGACGAGGTGTCGATCCGCAGAACGTGTGTGCCCGGCGCGACTCCCGGGATGGAGAATTTGCCGTGCTGATCCGTGATCACCCGGGTGCCGTCTTCCAGATAGAGGACCACGCCGGGAATGCCCGGTTCATCATGACACAGTTCTGTCTGTCCGCCGCCGTCCGTTGTTCCGGCGCTGACCGCTTCGTTTGTCTGAAGGCCGTTTCCGTCGCTGTCGATAAACACCTTGCCGATGATAGTCGCCCTGGAGGTGAATACCCCCTCGGTGATCTTCAGGTCGTGGGTGGCAACGGTGGATGACACCGAGGCGCCCACGGTTGTTCCCGAGGCCCATGCCGTATTGCGGCCCGTACCCCGGTGACTGTCGGGACCGACAAGGGCCCTGAAGGTAATCGCTGCCGTGTCCCCCGCTGCCAGTGCGGGAATGTTCCAGATGACCGTTCTTCCGGCGGTGGGGACCGGGTCGGCGGTTTTCACCCCGCCGAGGCGCGACGAGCCGCTCAGATACCGGACGCCGTGCGGCATGGCATCGTGGACGGCAATCGAGCCGATGGGGGAGGCGCCGTTGTTGGAGACTGTTATCGTATACTGCACCAGATCTCCCACGGAGGCGGCGTTTTTATTTGCCGTTTTTTCGACAGCGAAGGACCCGCCCGGAGGATCCAGAGGCAGATCGATGTTGAGCGGCGGAGATGCCGCGGTCAGTGTGAAGGATTCGCCCTTGGAGCCTTTGTCGTCGATGACGAAGGAGGGCCAGGACACACGCAGTTCCGTGTTGGGCACTGCCGAAGGCCACAGATAGCCCGAAGGCGGATCAACAATAAAATGATAGGTTCCCGGGTTTACGTATTCGAATTGAAACGCGCCGTCCGCCGCGGTGATAACCGGGTTGGGCTGGACTGCACCGGTAACCGGATGAAGCGGCAGCACTGCGGCAAGTCCCGTGGCATCGTCTATCAGGGTGACCGTGGCGCCTGGCACAGGAAGCCCCGTGATGGAATCGAATACGGTACCGAAGGGATCGATCAGGATATCGGCCGTCGATTCCGCCTTATATCCGCAAAGACCGTCCAGCGGATCTTCGTAGACCACCCTGACGGTGATATCGGGGGCCACGGTGAGGATACCGTTTCCCTGGACCGTCGGGCCGCCGTCCGAAGGCAGGCAGGAAAAGAAAATCCCCGTATCGATGCCCGTTTCGGTCAGGGTGATCGTCTCCGCATCGCCGGTGCCGGATGTCGTGATGCGGACCGTGACCGTCTCCGCGGTCAACGGATCGAGATTCTGATCGGCATCGGACACCTCGATACAGATCGCGTCTCCTGATGAGTAGCGGTCCGTGGGATTGGACGATGCATCGAGGAAACGTATCGATCCCTCCGTGCGGCAGATGACGGAGGTCGTCGTCGAGGCCGTCTGCAGAGGCGCCTCGTTGGCAATCGCCGAGACCGTATTGGCAATGACGGGGTTGGGATCGCTGAACGGCAGCGCCTGCACCACCAGGGTTGCCGTGGTTGATGCTCCTCCCGGCAGTGTTCCCACAGACCAGACGACGCTGTTGCCGTTGAGAACGCCTCCCGCGTCGGCGCTGACGAAAGCGGTATGCGCCGGCAGAGGATCGGTGATGAGAAGTCCCGTCACGGGGGTCGAGGCGCCGTTTGTCACCCCGATAGTGTAGGTAAGGGTATTTCCTATCCGCACCGGATCGGGAATTCCCGTTTTGACCACAATCAGCGGCGGAGACGCGACTACGGGGGTGGCGACCGCATTTGACGAAATAGTGCCCCCTTCCTTGCTGGTCAGCGCGGCCGTATTCCGTACCACTTCGCCCTCGGAGGCTGCGGGCGACACCGTGACCTGAAAACTGACCGATCCCTGCACGCCGGCGGGTATCGATCCGATGGACCATGACAGCAGACCGCCCTTGACCGCGACGTCTGCAGTGGAAGAGCCGTCAATGTAGGTTGTGCCGACGGGAAGGGTGTCGCCGATGGAAACGGATGATGCGCCCTTGTTTCCACTGTTTTTGTAGCTGATGGTATAGGTGATGGCGCCTCCCGGCGTGACCGTGCCTGGTACGGCGGATTTGGCGATGGAAAGATTCGGTGCGGACCCCACGCGTGCGGACTGTGACGCTGCCGCCGACACGCCCTCGGCCGAGGTGACAGTGACCTTATTGAGGATCGTTGTTCCCGTTGCAATACTGGTCTTTATTTTTACCTCAACTGTCAGAGAGACACTTCCTCCGGCTACGATGGTTCCGAGATTCCAGGTGACGCTGCCCCCTGCCGGCGGTCCTGCGCTGTAGGCGCCGCCGTTTGAAGCACTGAGAAATTCCACTTCCGCGGGAAGAGAATCGACAATCATTGTCGCTGTGGCGTCGGTGTTCCCCCTGTTTTCACAGGTGATGGTGTAGGTCAGTGGATCGCCGGCGCTGACGATGTCGGCGCTTGCGGTTTTAGTGACGGCAAGTACCGGTGCGCCGGAAACGATGGTGGACACGGTGGCGTTTGCCTGGGGGAGCGGGTTTCCGTTGGCGTCGTGCCAGGTGACGGTGGCGCGGTTCGTGACGGCAGTGCCGACGGGAGGCGATGCGGCGGACGCAGATGTCCCTACGGTGCAGGCGTACCAGAGGCACAAAACCAGCATGCACCAGTAAAGGGCACAATGTGTCGTATTCTCCCGCCGCATCTTCATCGTCACAGCGTCTCTCTCACCGGCCTCGTCGGCCCCGTTAGTCGATGGTCACCTTGAACTCCAGCACCCAGGTGCCGCCGGCCCCCAGGCTCAACACGCCCGCTCCTCCCGCCGTGACGACGTCGGTCCCCGCGTCGTAGCGGCCGCCGTCGCCGTCGGAGGCGTCGGTTCGCGCGACAAGTGAGCCTGCCGTGGCGCCTGTTTTAATGGAGCCTGCCACATAGGTGGTGTACTGGGGCACGATGTCGGATATAACGACGCTTGTGGCCACGCCCGTGCCGACATTCGTTACCGTCGCCTGGTAGGTCAGCTCCGTTCCGGGGGGCTGGTTGCCCGTCGGCGAGACGGTCTTGGTGATGGTGAGCACCGGCGCCGTGACGGTGGTGGTGAAGGTGGCCGTGTCGCTCACGCCCGTGTCAATGCGGGATGTGCCGGTAACAACGGCCGTGTCCGTAGCGCCGTCGGATGATCCCGCCGGTATGGTGGCCACAGCCAGAAAATTTGCCGTTGCCAGGGCATTAAGCGCTCCCGTATCGGTGACCACCACATCGCCGTCGGTGCCGGGGATGCCGTTGCCGTCCACGTCCTTCCAGATCACCCAGGTCCACCCCGCCGACGAGGTATAGGTCAGATCGAAGGTGTCGGCGGCGTTGCCTGTGTTTTTGACCGTAAAGGCGTAGACCATCTGGTCGCCGGGGTCGCCCGTGCCGGTTCCGTCGGAATAAAGATCAACGCCCGGCAAGGTAGCCACGGTGGCGTGGGCTCCGTTGGTCGATTCGGTATAGGGGCGCAGTCCGTTGTCGAGCAGGCCGTAAGTGGCCGTGGCGATATTGGTGATATTCGTGCCTGAGGCGACGTTGTCGTTTACCTTCACCTGGAAATAGAATACACCCGCCGGAGGGCACTGGGACCAGTCGAGCTGAAGCCTGTTATTGCCCGAATCATAGTAGGCATTGGCGATGGCTGTGTCGGCCCCTATCGTGTAGGTAAGATTTTCTGCATCATTTGCATCGGTCATTGCATAGGCCGTGGCGTAATCGCCGCCCACGGGACCGGCCTTCATACTTCCCGCCACGTAGGCAGTGCCGGCAGGGATGGCGTCGAGGACGCGGATGCTGTACGCGGTGCCGCCGCTGTTGCTGCCGGTGATCGCGTAGGTGATGGTATCGCCGGGCTTCGGAGAAGCTGGCGTGGCTGTCTTCGTGAGCGTGAGCACTGCCGACTGGGCGTTGGTCGTAAAGACGGACGTGTCGGATACGGTACCGTCATAGGTAGATGTGACGGTGAGCGTGGTCGTGCCGATGGTACCGTTTGCGGTCCCGGCCGGTACTGAAACCATGACGATCACGTCGTAACACTGATCGGCCGCAAGCAACCCCGTATTTGCCACGGGGGTGCCTTCGGTTGCCGAATCCCAGACGCCGTTTCCGTTGAGATCGGGATAGATCGTGACGGTCCACCCCTGGTCGTTCACCGCCGCCAGGGTGATCGTGTCGGATCCGTTCCCGTTATTGCAGATCTCCGCGGGATATTCCACGTCGGTGCCGGCGATGCCGTTGTGAGAGGCCGTTGCCGGTGAGCTTGAGACGGCGGCCACCTGGCTGACCACGGTGGTCACCGTGTTCGAGGTGACCCGCGGCCGCTCGTTGCCGTTGGCGTCCTTGTAATCGGCATGGGCCTGGTTGGTGATGGATGTATTGGCCGGTGTTCCCGCGGCCTCCGCCTGTGACCAGCACAGGGTGAGAGCCGCTGCAACGACAACCATGGTTAAGAGAATTCTACGCATGACATGTTACCTCCCCTTCATGGAATTAAAATGTTATATATCAAATGGAAATCTTTCACGATTTCCGCCTTTTACTGCACAGTGACCTTGAAATGCACCCTGCCGGACCCACCGGAGGGCACCTCGCCCTCAAGGGACCATCTGATATGGGTGAAAAGCTCCGGCGGCGCCGGTTCTTTTTTCACGCTGCCGTCTGGTTTCTGCACTGCATGCATCACCGGGGGCGACTGCCAGGTCGCGCCTCCGTCGATGCTGAACTGGATCGCCGCGCCGGCGCCGATGGCGCTGCCCACGATATAGACGGTTCCCTGAGGGATCGGGTCCACGATGCGGGCTCCTACTGCCGGCGTCTTCCCCTCGTTCGTGTAGGCGATGCTGTAGCGCAGCACATCGCCGGGCTTCGTGACCGTTACCGGCGTGTACCTGGTGATCCAGGCTGTTCCTTCTTTCACTTTGATTTCTCTGGCCGCTTCCGTCTTCAGAACGAGCCTGGCCTCGTCCTGCGCCGCGGCGGTGCTCCACAAAAACGGCATCATACCGAGTGCCAGGAACAGAGCGGTAAAATAATAGGTAGTCTTTCTCTGTTTCATTTGCTTATCCTCGCTTCCTACTCTACGCGTACCTTGAAATAGATCTTCCCCTCGTCGGGTCCGCTGTCGGGGACGCCGTCGTCGGGGGCGATGCTGTTGATAATGAATACGACCGTGTCGTCCTGTACGGATCCGCCGTCGCTGTCTTCCTGTAAATCGGTGAATACGATATTGGCCGGATCGCCATACTGTGCGCCCGCCGCGCCTCTCTGGAGACTGCCCGCCACATAGGTGGTGTAGAGGGGGATCGTGTCGATGATAAAAAGGGCCTGGGCGGCGCCGTTTCCGGTATTACGGTAGTGCACCGAATAGATCAGTTCCTCTCCGGGGTTCGCCGCCGCTTTATTTACCGCCTTTGTCAGTTCGATCAGAGGCGCCGTGATTGTCACCGGCGCCGTGGGACCGGTGGAAGTGACGGGGACGTTGGCGCCGCTGAGGCTTGCCGTGTTGTAGTGTGTGCCAGCCACCCCGCCCACTGTGGCGTTGAACGAGACGGTCACGGTGCTGTAGGGGGCCACGGTCCAGGCGCCGTTCCAGGTAAGCTGCGAACCCGTGATCACCGGATCGGCGGTAATGAAGCCTGTGGTACTTCCCGGCACGTAGGTAAATCCGTCGGGCATGACATCGGAAAGATAGGTAAGCCAGGCTTCACCGCAGGCCGAGTTCTCGATGGTGATGGTGTAGGTGATCGTTTCTCCCCCATTGGCCGTTGCGGTGGAAACGGTTTTTGTGACGGCGATGACGGGGGGATTGATGGTGAGCGTATCCGTTCTCGGCTGGTCCTGAAGGGGAGGGATGCTCCCGTCGATGGTGTCGATGTAGGTGACCGTCACCGTCTCACCCGGCATGACTTGAAGCGTGCCGTCGCCGGCACTGGGCGTGCCGGCGGCCGAGATGATGGCGCCCGTGAAAATGCCCGTGTTCACGCCTGTCTCCGTGAGCGTAAGCGGTTCACTGTCGCCGCTGGGAGCGGCAAGCGTCACCAGGACGGTATTGAGCCCCGTGGGATTGTAGTTTCGATCGCCGTCGTCGACGCTGATGTAGAGTGTGTCACCGGCGCAGACCGCCGTCACGTCCCCCGTGCCTGCCAGGTTCTGGACGAAGCGCACCGTCCCAGTGGTAGGTCTCATGCCGAAGGGGGATACATAGTCGGAAAACCCGGTATAGAGGTCCGAGGCCCCCACCAGATCGGCGCCCCGTTCGGTGAGGCTGCTGGCGCTGGAGGAACTGCCGAAGAAGAACCGCAGGGGGGACGAGTCGGTGATCCCCGTGACCAGCTTCAGCGTGTCATAGGGGAAGCGCCAGTCCAGAAAATAGTCCTGATCGCCGTTGATGGACGTGTCGGCGGCGGTGATCTGGTGGTTGCCGACAAGGGGAACCGATGCGACCATGGTTTCCGATTTGTCCCCCGGATCACCCAACGTTCCCTGGACGGAATTGTGCCAGAGCTCGACCTTTTCGTCCTTGGCGATGCCGTCAACCATAAGGAGCCATTCGTAGTCGGGCGCGTTCATGTTGGAATCGAATTCGACCCCCCACCCGAACGCCTGCAGATAGCCCTGGCCGCCTGTGCCGGCGGGACTTTCATCGAGGCGAAGACGGAAATAGATATACTGGCCGTCATTGTACATAAATGCGGCAGGATGCGTGGCATCGGACACGATGTTTCTTGATCCCTGTGTGTCGCCTGTAGCATCCTGAAGGAGGGCGCCTCCTTTAAAGATCGGGATCCACTGGGCCGTGGTCGGCCAGGAGTGGGCGTTATTGGGAAAAAGAATGAAGAGGGCGACAACAAGGAGAATCAGACAGGGGAGTGAGGAGCGCGGTACACCGTCGGTTCGCAGGCGAACGGCGCCGCCCTCCGGAACAGGGCAGGTCAAGAGCGGCGGAAACAGGCGTGACAGGACAGTATGTATACCCCGGAAGCCCATGAAGGTATGACCCCTAATCGTCGGTGGCGCTTTTTTTACAGTCCGGACAGAGGCCGTATACAGTGATGACGATATCCTTCGGATCGAATCCGTGCAGGTACTCGGCGCTTATCTTCGGACGAAGAGAAGGATCCAGATCAAAAATAGCGTTGCAGGATCGGCAGATGAGATGATCGTGAGGCGCCGCGTTGGGATCGAATCGTTTCCCTGCACTGCCGCAGGAAGGCACTTCCTGCACCAGGCCCTTTCTTTCCAGAAGCATCAATGTGTTGTATACGGTCGTTAACGATATCGTATTCAATTGTTTGGACACCGTTTCGTAAATGTCAGCAACAGAAGGATGAAGGGTGTTCCCTTTTAAATACTCCAGAATTGCTGCTCTCTGCGCTGTTTTGTGCGACTTCCTGTCCATATGCAGTGCCTTCAAGTTTGTAATCAATCAAAAATTGAGAATATCACAGATTGAGGGAATATCAAGAAAAAAACAGGGGGTACAAAAAATTATTCTTCAATGAAATCAGCGGTGTTATGTGGTCAGCATCCGATAGATGCGCGTGATCTTCTCAGGGAGTTTCACCACGTCGTCGATGACAGTCCAGCTGCTGTGACTGTACATGCGGGGCAGGTAGTCGGCGGCGCTTTTGTCGACGGTGATGCAGAAGGTCTTGATGCCGAAGCGCTGCGCCTCCTTCAGGGCCATGCGGGTATCCTCGATGGCGTAGGTGCCCGCATATTCCTTGTCCACCGGCTTGCCGTCGCTCAGAAGAATGATCATCTTCGTCCGTTCGGGTCGTCGCCGCAGCTTGTTGATGGTATGGCGGATTGCTGTGCCGTCGCGATTCTCGAAGCGATCCTCTATGGCACAGATCCGTTTTTTCACGCGATCTTTGTAGGGTTCATCAAAATCCTTGATGAGGTAAAAATCCACATTGTCGCGATTGTCGCCGGAAAACCCGTATACGGCGAAGGCGTCGCCCACTTCGTGGAGGGCCTCGGACATGATGATGAGCGATTCCTTTTCCTTGTCAATGGTGGATCCTTTGGTGCTCCGGCTCATGTCAATGAGAAAGGCCACGGCGATATCGCGGCGCTTTTTGCGGATCAGCGTGTAATTTTTTTCCGACGGCGAGAGTCCCACCTTCCGATCCACCAGATATTCGACCACTGCATCCAGGTCGATCTCGTTACCGTCGTATTGCCGTTTCAGTCTGCTGAACCCCTCCGGTTTCAACATCTGAAATTCGCGCCTGATTTTTTTGAGGAGTCCCCCGTGGCGGTCCACCGTGTCCCGATAAAAATCGAGAGTGGTGTTTTTGTGCAACTGTTCTCTGATTCTTGACCAGTTGGCGCGATAGTCAGTGATGTCATCGCCCCACTCGGCATAGAGCGTGGTGCCCCGTTCACTTTCCAGTTCGGTCTTTTTGTTGAGCGATGCCTCCAGATTGTGAAGGAACAGATAGACTTCATTGGCGTGCAGCGTTTCGAGCCTCCGTTCGATTTCCTTCGGAGTAATCCCGCGTTCCCGATAGGTGGCGCGAAGGAGGCGTTCTATCTTTTCGGTGGAGTCGTACTTCATCGAGCCGGCGCCCGAATCGGTTTTTTCGCGGGCGTCATCGGCGTCCCCCGATTCCTGCTTGCCGCCCGGCAATGCGCTTTCATAAGTACGCTGGTTTTCACCGGTGCGGTGCGAGGCCTCTTTGATGTGTGATCCCTGAGGACGGGTGTCCGTGGGGCTGGTATCCTTGTCCGGAGCGCTTTCCGCCTCGACCGGTTTCTGCTGACCGGCACGCCGGGAAGATTGACCCGCTCCCTGGAGCCTTTCTTCGATCCGCTGCGACGCCTTTCCGAAACTGCCGATGTTCTGGGTCACACTGTTCTGGTCTATCGGTTTTGACATGGGTCTGATCGGGCGGTAGGGTTCGTCAAAGACTCGATCGATGATTCCATAGATTTTTGCGGCGACGGAGGCGGAATCGTGCACATCGGCCTCGGACCGGGCCAGTATTCTCGCCGTTTCAACGGCTTCAGACCACGGGGGAAAGGCAGGATCTTCCCGGTCTTTAAAATCGCTGCCGGCGCTCAGTGTCCGCCCGACCATTTCCACTGTCCGCTGTTTCATATTTTTCATTTTTTTCAGCGACGAACGCCTGGTGAGCCGGTGCCGATTCATCCGTACGATTTCCTCGCCTAAGGCGGGGTACTCCACCTTCAGCCGCGACTCTACCCGAAAATCTTCCACCATGTTGAAAAGATCTGATGCAAGATCCGGTTCGGGAAAGAGGGAGAAAAACCGTTCGATGTCACTTCCTTCCTGTTCATCGCTCCGGCCGTACCGGGTCTTCAGCTGCGCGATCAGACCGCCGATGCGGGTGAAGTCGAATTCGAAGCTCCCGTATTCCAGGTGCGCCTCCTGGTGGGTTGCCAGTACCTTGTAACAGGTGAAATTATGCTCGTTTTCCTGAAATTCTTTGACCCGGCGGGGGAGAAAGATCTTTATGCCGTCAGTCGATACCGTGTCAGCTCCGGCGATTTCTACTCTCCGTCCCAGGAGCGCCCGCAGATAGGTAGCAAGCACGGGACGGACCTCCTTCAGTTCCAGCCCCCGGGGTATGTGTTCCATAAAGTCGGTAAATTCGATCGAATCGGCCCGGAGAAAGGAAAGCGCCTTTTCCTCGTCTTCACCGGCCACGGCTACCACATGCGCCGCGATCTTTCCGAATCCTTCGATGCCTGCCAGGTTGATAAGCTCATGACTCTTTTCAAGAAGCCTCAGTGCCACGGGCCGGCTCGTCACGGCGGCGGCGGCGGCGAGCTGAAAGGTTTGCTTCGGAATGTTCCGGTCCCCGAAGGAGGCGAGCTTTTCTATCAGATTGGGGCTTTTTTCAATGACGGACATGGCAGTGGGCCAGTCCTCCTTTGAAAGTAACGAGACAAGACCGCAGACGGCCTCCAGCCCTTCATATCCGGCTTTATCAATGATGGCGGGACTCAGATCGAGGATGCGGGTCGATATTTTTTTATTCCGTTCCGCCACTTCCGTTATCAGCAGTGATAATTTTTCAAGTCCTTCATAGCCGATCAGTGACAGCAGCTGAGGACTTTTTTCAAGCAGCGTCGCCGCCGTTCTCCAGCTCGATGATGCGGCCTTTTCTGCAAGGGCGTAGACGTGAAGCGCCTGCGCGACGTCGCCAAAGGTGCAGAGCCGGTCGATAAGGTCGGGGCTCTTCTCTATGAGGCTTACAGCCCCGTAGTGGTTTTCACGGGAAATTGTGAGGGCCACACCGGCAATTATTTCCAGACCCTTGAACCCGACCCGTTCGATAATCGCGGGACTTTCTTCAATGAGACTTACTGCGGTGGTCCAGCTCTCATTTCCTACCCGGTGCGCAAGGTCCTCAAGCGTTTCAAGTCCGGCGAATCCGATTGCGCCTATGATGTGGGGGCTTCGATCAATAAGGCTCACAGCGAGTCGTGCGTTGTAGTCGGCCATTATTTCTCCGAGGCCGCATACGCGGGAAATTAACGGTCGACCGCCAAGCGCGAGAAGACCATCGGCGATGACAGGGTAGTTTTCAAGCAGTTGCACCGCCGATGTCCAGCTTTCACGCGAAAGCAGGGCGGAGAACCGGCCGACAATGGTGAGACCCTCCAGTCCGACCCGTTCAATTATAGCGGGGCTTTGTGCCAGGAGCCGCGACGCCGTTTCCCAGCTTGTCCGACTGATCTCTATGGCCAGATCGGCCACCTTATCCACTTCCTCCATGCCCACACGATCGATAATATCGGGGGCTTTCTCAAGAAACGTTTCCGCGGCGGCAAGGCTTTGACTGCCGATACGCGCAGTGACCGCCTGGAGCCTCTGCAACTCGTCGAAGGAAAGCCGATCTGCCAGTGCCGCGCTTTGAGCGATGAATTGACGGGCGACAGTCGCCCCCTGTGCCGCCAGGTCATTTCCAAAACCGTATACCCGGACCACCTGAGCGATGCTCATATGTGCATGCAGTGCGTCTATGAGGCGGGGGCTCTCCCGGACGAGCGTAACCGCCTGCTCCGCGGCGCCCGATGCGATGACAAAGGCTGATTCCCAGAGGGTGCCGCAGGCTTCTTCTCCGACTCTCTCCACAATGGCCGGTGTTGTTTCCAGAAGCGTCAGGGTAAGTTTCGCACCGAAGGGAACGGCCCTCTCCGCCTGACGATAGATGTCGGCGGGAGCAGGAGTATCACCGAGCGCTCTGAATTTACGGGCGATTGCCGGGCTGTTTTCAATGAGGTCGACGGCAAGAGTCCAGTTGTCATCGGCAATTTTTGATGCCAGGTCATAGACGGCATACACGAAGGGTGCCCCCCACTCGCGGGCAAGGCCTTCGCAATGAGCGGCGCTTTTATCAATGGCTTTTACCGCGTTTACACGGCTTGATCGGGCCATGGCGATGCCGAAATGTGCGACATGTTCGAAACCGGCATATCCGACTGCATCTATAAGCAGGGGGCTTTGTTCAAGCAGTGCCCGGGCTGACTGTACATCAGTACGGGCGGCCTTTACAGCGTAACCGGCAACCCGGGCCAGTGTTTCAAAGTCGCTCGCTTCAATAATCAGAGGGCTTATTTTCATAAATGTGACTGCGAGGCGTGGGCCGTACGGGACAATCTGGTTACCCAATCCGTAGACCTGCAACACGAGCTGCTCCCCTTTTTTCAGCAGTGCCTCCACAATGGCGGGGCTCTGCTCCAGTAGTTCGAGGGCCGCCCGTGCATCATCCCGGGTAATTCTTCCCATGAGCAGTCCGATGGATTCGATTCCCTCATACCCGAAGCGATCAATAAGGGGCGCCATGGTTTCGCCGAATCGGGCGATCAACTCGGTTTCATAGTTTTCATCGACCTGCCGACCTTTCCCGGGCCTTCCGAATCCGTCTTTTAATGCATTGCCGGACATCGCTATTCCTTTCAAAAACCTGTGCTATGCTCCAGGTTCAACGCTGAAGGCATCCCCAACATAGAACATAGAACATAGAACATAGAACATTCAAAAACTGAAATAATTCTTCAGTACCTCTTCGATACTTTTCTTGAGATCACTGTCATAGGTCAGCGGCTCGATCATGGTGGCGCGCAACGAGTCTCCCGCGGGAAGGCCGCTTCGTATGAGTGTCCCTGCGTAGACGAGCTCCCTGGTGGATACTCCTTCTTCAAGGCCCTGATGCACAAGGTTGCGTATTCTGTTTGCCGCCTTTACCAGTCGTGTGGCCGTTTCTTCCTCCACATCCGCTTCCCGGCACACGATTTTTATTTCAAGCGCTTCTACGGGCCATCCCAGATTGATCGATACAAAACGCTGCCGGGTGCTGGGCTTCAGCTCTTTCAGCACGCTCTGGTAGTTCGGGTTGTAGCTGATGACCAGCATAAATTCCTCGGGTGCGCGGAATATTTTCCCCCGTTTTTCCACCGGCAGATAACGGCGGTGATCCGTCAGGGGGTGAATCACCACGGTTACATCCTTACGGGCCTCCACCACCTCGTCGAGGTAGGCGATCCCGCCGTCGCGTACAGCCATCAGGAGGGGGCCGTCTATCCACTCCACTTCGTCCCCTTTGATGATGTACCGTCCCGTCAGGTCATTGGCACTCAGGTCGTCGTGGCAGGCAACGGTATAAAGTGAAAGCCCGAGACGCCACGCCATGTGTTCTACCAGTCGTGTCTTTCCGCTTCCTGTGGGGCCGTTGAGCAATACGGGCAGTTTGTTCGCATAGGCTGTTTCAAAGAGTTTGATTTCATTGGTCTGTGGCAGATAAAAGGGTTCTTTTGCAATAGTGAAATCACTACTTTCAAGTTTTTTTGTTTTTCTGTGTGCCGCCATTGAGTACTCCTCCGGTTGGTCCTTTTGGTCTGTTTTGTCTGTTCGAGAAATAATATATGCATGAAATGGGAAAGATCAAAAAGGATTCTTGTATTCGCTTCTACAGGCCCGTTTGCCGGAAGGTCTTTTTATTGACACTTCATGCGCCTTTCTCTATAGTACGCTTACTTTTTTATGATGCAACGTGTGTAAATTTATTTTTGCTCTATGGACGGCATTCCCAGGTATCATTTCAAGGGCTACCGCTTCAATGGACGGAAAGGGACACGACACGATGGAACAGGAGTATGGTTCGGATCTGACAGGTTTTTTCAAGCCGAAAAGTATCGCGCTTGTCGGTGTATCCCGCAGTGGCGACGCCCTGGGGGGGTTGAGTTTTTTGCGCCGTTTCATTGAGTGGGGCTACAAGGGCGCCCTGTACCCGATAAACCCGAAGGCCGGGGAAGTGCTGGGCATCAGGGTCTACCCCGATCTGGAATCGTTACCGGAGGTTCCCGAACTTGTCATTATCTGTGTCAAGGCGGCACGTGTTCCTGTCGTTTTGAGAGAATGCTGCCGGCTTTCGATCAGGTTTGTCCATATACTTACGGCGGGATTTTCGGAAATCGGCACGGAGGAAGGGAGAAGACTCGAAGACGAGATCGCCTCCATAGCGCGGGGAGGAAATCTTCTTGTCATGGGACCGAACTGTATGGGGCCGTACTGCCCTTCGACAGGACTGACCGCTTGGGGCGCCACGCCGGGGTTCGACGGAAAGCTTGGGATTATCTCACAAAGTGGAGGAATCACGCAGCGCCTCACCGAGTTTGTGACCTCGCTCGGCGTGGGGGTCAGCAAGGCGGCCAGTATCGGCAATGCGACCGTGCTCGACAGTCCCGAATACCTGAAGTTCATGGGGGACGATGATGACATAGAACTCATCGCCATGTACCTGGAAAGTGTCCGTGACGGAAGGCGCCTGATGCGGTGTGCCGGAGAGGTGACGCCACGTAAACCAATTATTCTTCTGAAGGGAGGGCGGTCGAAAGAGGGCGCGTCGACTGCGGCCTCGCATACGGGTGGCATGGCGGGTGACCTGAAGCTCTGGGATGCCTTTTTTGCCCAGACGGGAGCGACGTCCGTATCCACCATAGATGAGTGGGCCGATGCAATAGTAGCATTTTCTCATTTTCCCCGTACACGAGGAGGAGGGGTCTTTATTATCGGGGGCGGGGGTGGAAACAGTGTTATTTTTTCCGACCTCACCATAGAAGAGGGTCTTGCCGTTCCCGGACTTTCCGACGAGAGCATGAAAAAGATCCGGCCTATTGTGCCCGTAGCGGGGAGCATTGCCGGAAACCCCCTCGATTTCTGGGAGTCCTTTACCAGTGCGGACCGACTCTGCGAGCTTCTGGACATAGCCTATCACGATCCCCACGTTCACATGGTGATTGCCGATCGTCTTATTCCCCGCATTGCCTTTCACAGTCCCGAAATTCCCGATGCCGTGCCACGAATCTCCGAATTTATCAGAACCCATGAGAGAAAAAAACCCACGGCATTTACTATCGATTACGATGGGGGAGATGCCGACCTGATTGCCAAAGGATCGACCCTTCGACGCAGCTTCTGTCTGGCCGGAATCCCCGCCTATCCCTCCTTTGAACGGGCGGTCCGAGCGCTTGCCCATTTTCAGCGGTATTGCGGGTGGACCGAGCGACAGCGCAGGGAATGCGCAGTATAACGCGGGTGTGAAAAAAGCTTCAATCGATGTCGGCAGTCATGGGAGGCTTGCCGATGACAGGACGTCAGCGAACTTTTGACAACCCCCCCCTTCGATACTACATTATGGTAAAGACAACGAGAGGACAGTAATTAATGGCTTTTATTACAGGAAATAATGGAGTGGGAGAGCATGTCAGGAGACTGAGATTGCTTTCATATGAAGTGGGGATGTATCGTCCCCCCAGCGAAGGGGGAAGTTTTTCTCTGCTTCTCAGATTTACCGAAAATTGTCCTTGGAACAAGTGTACCTTCTGCAGCATGTACAAAGGTGAACAGTTCGTCTACCGGCCGGTAGGGGATATTAAGGCCGATATTGACACGGTCAGGGCCATAAAGGACGAAATTACGGCGGTATCCTGGAAACTGGGTTTGAGCGGTCGGATTACCCGGGACGTGGCAATGACAATTCTTCAAGCCGATTCGTCATTGAACAGCAATTACTGCTTTGCCGGTGTATTTAACTGGCTCTACTCAGGCGGCAAGACCGCCTTTCTCCAGGATGCGAACAGCGTTATCATGCGTCCCCCCGAATTTATCGAGGTACTTACCTATCTGAGGGATCAGCTGCCGTCGCTTACCCGGGTGACCAGTTATGCCCGTTCAAAGACCCTGGCCCAGAGAAAGCTGGAGGATCTGGAGGCCATACGAAAGGCCGGCCTTGATCGTCTCCATGTGGGGCTTGAAACGGGCGATGACGAGCTACTTACGCTCGTACGAAAAGGCGTCACAAGCGCCGAGCAGATCGAAGGGGGGCAGAAGGCAATGGCGGCGGGCTTCCAGCTGTCCGAGTACTGGATGCCCGATCTGGGAGGACGGGAGCGGTGGCGCCCGCATGCCGAAAATACAGCCCGGGCCCTTTCCGCGATCAACCCGAGCTATATACGGTCCCGCCCCTTCGTACCGCATCCGGACACACCTATCTATAGGGATTACACAGAGGGGAGACTGCACCTTTCCTCGCCGCGCGAGCGGCTTGAAGAACTGGAACTTATGATCGAGAACCTTGAAGTAACGTCCAAGGTCTGTTTCGATCACGCCATGAACTCCTGGCGGGATCAGCGGGGTGGACTGCTTTTTACCCAGGATTACGAGGGGTATAAGTTCCCCGAGAAAAAGGAATATCTGCTGGAGCGGATTCGTGAAGGGCAGCGCGTTGATGAATCCAGACATATCAACGTGGAAGACTTGCTGAGAACGGGCATGCTGTAGCCCCAGGTTTCGAAAAAAGCGCTACTGCGCCGAAGCACAGGTACAGAGGTGATTCTCAGTAACATATTCATTTTCTCCCGCAGAGTCACTTACGTAGAATTATATTGATGACTTAGTCATCATAAGGAGCTTCCGGGGAAGTGATGTTATTGCGGGCGACCGAAGGAAGCGCGGCAATCTCATACCTGTATCACATTTCAAACTGTGAGATTGCTTCGTCGCTGCGCTCCTCCATTAGACTCATACACCCGTCTAATGGAGGGACTGAAGGGATAGGGCGACTTCACACGTGTGATGAACCCGTCAACTTTTAAAGTCGGCCACTTCCTGTTTCACCCATGTGATCCATCTGTCGATCCCCTCACCGGTTTTGCAGGAGATTTCAATAATGGTAATATCGGGGTTGAGGGCCAGGGCGCGTTCCTTAAATGCAGTCATATCGAAGTCGCTCAGGGTGAGGTAGTCGATTTTATTAATCAGCAGGCAGTCGCAGATGGTAAACATGAGGGGGTACTTGAGGGGTTTGTCATCCCCTTCGGGGATGCTCAGGATCATGACGTTTTTGTGGGCGCCCGTGTCGAATTCTGCCGGGCAGACGAGGTTCCCCACGTTCTCAATTATAAGAAGATCGAATGTTTCCAAATCCATGGCATCGAGGCCCTGGGTGACCATGGTGGCGTCAAGATGGCAGAATCCTCCTGTACGAAGCTGGATTGCGGAAATTCCCCGGGCGGACACTTTTTCCGCGTCAACTACGGAATCAATATCGGCTTCGATCACCCCTATCGCGACTGTGCCATGCAACCCTTCAATAGTGTGGAGAATCAGGCTTGTTTTCCCAGAGCCGGGCGAAGACATCAGGTTGAGAAGCATTGTGTTGATATCCCGGAGCCGTGTGCGCACCTCTTCGGCCTTTGCGTTGTTGTCGGAGAGAATGTCCTCTTTGACCTCTATGAGCCTGATTTCATCCACTACAGCACCTCCATGTTCTTTATGTAATATTCACGTCCCGACACCAGCGTCACATTTCTTCCGCCGCAGGAAGGACAGGTAAGATCCCTGAGGTGCTGCATGTCCGCTTCAAACGACCTTCCGCAGGCAGTGCACTGCACCACCAGGGGTGTCCGTTCTATCTTGAGTGTTGCCCCCTCGGCCGGGGTGCCCTTACTGAGATAGTCGAAGTAGCGCTGAATCCATTCATCTTCGAGATCGCTCAGTTTTCCTACCTGCAGATGGACCGTTACGACTTTGCGCACCTTATTTGCCCGGGCATGCTTCAGTACAATATTCAATATGCTTTCTGTGACGGGAAGTTCATGCACAGGTATCGTTCCTTATCTGTAAAAAATTACAGTGCACGCAGCCAGGCGGTGATATGTTCTGCCGCCTCTTCACCGGCTTCTTCCTGTATGAAGTGCCCCGCTCCTTCTATGGTCATCGGAGGCGCCACATTTCTGAAGATCTTTCGTAAATAGGATTCACTGGGCCTGGTGATGGCGTCGGCGCCTCCCCAGAGAAGAAACACGGGTAGCTCAAGCGTTTTCAATACTTCGATGGCATGGCGGTTATCGTATGCACCAGGTTGATCCGGTCTGATCGGTACCAGGCGCGGAAACAGAAGGGCGCAGGTCTGGTATTCGCGGGAAGGGAAGGGGGCCGCATAGGCCGCCGCCTCCGCATCGGTCAGTGTCCGCTTCTGGAGCGTCAGCTTCATCAGTGCGGGAAGGTCCAATTCCCAGGCCCGCTGGGAGAAAAAGCGCCAGCTGTCAAAGGCCTGATGCGACGTTACTCCCGGGGTAATTCCTGTATTCATGGCCACGAGGGCCTTGAACCGTTCCGGAATTTCAGAAAGAACCCGCAGACCGATCGATCCACCCCAGTCCTGGCAGATGAGCGTGATGTTGGTCAGATCCAGCAGCTCGATAAAACGGCGCATCCACCTGACATGGGACTTGTAGGTATAGGCGTTGGTCAGCGTCGGCTTGTCGGAACGGCCGAATCCGATCAGGTCGGGAACGACGGTTTTTCCCAGTTTTGACAGGGCGGGCATCATTCTGCGATAAAGAAATCCCCAGGTCGGTTCCCCGTGAAGCATCAGAATCGGGTCGCCTGTGCCGCATTCCACGTAGGCCATGCGAAGGTCCTCGATTTCCATATAGTGCGGTTCGTAGGGAAAGTCCGGGAGGGCATGAAAGCGTTCCTCCGGGGTCCTCAGCACCGATCCCTCGGGCCAGGTAAGGAGACGGGCATTGGCGCCGATGCGCGCCAGTTTGTCCACAATTTTCGGGTCGGCCGCTCCTGTGTTTGCAGCGAACCAGAGGAGAAAATCGAGGATATCCTGATTGATTTCATGTTCCGGCGGTCGCGGTTCGAAACGGTCCCAGTGGCCGAAAATCGTGGCCATGGAGGGGCGGTCCCGTCCCAGGTCGGCAAGCTCCACTGCATAGAGATAACCGTGTTTCGATCGCCAATAGGATCTGCCGGCCCTTTTCCCCAGGACTTGTTCCAGTGCCGTGGCCGTGTTGGGTTTTATGTCCAGTTCCTGTTCCCAGAGAAGCGGATCCGGTCGTAAATAGCGCAATTCTTCCTGATCCGGTGTAATGAAGTTCATGGATGCACCTCCTTGTGACGGTCGAGAAAATCAACGATTGCCGCCGCCAGATCAGCGCCCCGATCATCCTGCAGGAAATGGCGTGCGCCCGTAAATTCGATGGGGCCTTCGGCGTGGGGAAAATATTCCTTAAGTTTATAGGCATACTCTATGGGGAAGACTTCGTCTTCCGGCGCCCAGAGTAGAATCGTCGGCACATGGGCAAATTCGCCGGCTCGACTCTCCAGGGCCTTCATATCCTGCCATCCCCTGTCGCCTGCGCGTATGGGAATGGTGCGGGGCCATGTGAGCACCACATGATCCGAATCCTTTTCATCGAAGATGTGATGATAGGCCCTCGCTTCTTCCTCCTTCATCCCCCGTGCGGAAATCGCAGCGGGACCGGCATGAGAAAGCACCTTGGCGATTTTCTGGAGATATTGTCCGACAATGGGTGAATGCCAGGTGGTCCAGGGCCAGGGAGAACTGTGAAATTTTCCCAGATAGGTGAAGGCGAAGGTGTTCATGATCACGAGGGCGGCAAGTCGTTCAATTCGCTGCAGGGCGGCGCCTATTCCCTGACCGCCTCCCCAATCCTGACCCACGATGACATAGTGTCTGAGATCGAGCTGATCCAGCAGGGACACAAGATCGGCGATGTGATGTGCAAAGGTGAGGGCGCTGTCGATCCGCGGATGATCAGAGTAGCCGGTGCCGATCCAGTCGGGGGCGATGGCGCGATACCCTGCTTTTGTCAGAACAGGGATAAAGTCACGATAGAGAAATCCCCAGGTGGGGTTGCCTGAAAGCAAAAGGACCGGCTGTCCTCTTTGATCACCCTCGTCAATGTAGGACATTGTGCGTCCGTTTACCTGAAGCTGCTTCAATTCCCAGGGGAAGAGCTCTTCAAGCCATTTCGGTTTCGTAGCTGTCATGGTGTTCCCTCCTTTCATTATGAACTGTATGTTCACTAAAGTATGATTATAATTTTGTCAAAATAAAAATTTTGTGCCTTTGTCTGAGACAAAAGTGATATAGGAAACACATAACTGCACTGCCGATAAGCGGTAGGCAAAGGAGAACGCAATGAAGACGAAACGAGTAAGTGACAGCAGCGTCTTGATGGCACAGATGATGAATCCCCAGGATGCCAATCCCGCAGGTAACGTGCACGGAGGCGTTATTATGAAACTCATCGATACGGCGGCCGGTGCGGTGGGCGTGCGGCATGCCAAGGCACATGTGGTAACAGCTTCGATCGACCGCCTTGATTTCCACTATCCCGTTTTTATCGGCGATCTTCTCACCCTTCGTGCAGGTCTGAATATGGTCGGGAATACCTCAATGGAGGTGGGTGTGCGCGTGGAGTCGGAGAACCTGGTGACCGGAGAGGTACATCACACCGCGTCGGCCTATCTGACTATGGTGGCCCTCGATCGGGGGGGAAAGCCCAGGGGAATACCCCCTTTGATTCTTGACACGGACGAGGAAATGCGTCGAAACCGGGAAGCAGTTGCCAGAAGGAAGATGCGACTTGAAGAACGCAAGAAGGAAACGGCCTGTCAGGACAATGCCGGAAGCGGCGATATGAGTGCATAGTGGCTGCTGAGCCATGATACATCAGACGAGAGAAAGGATAGTGGTGCTATGGCAGACTTTGTTTTTATTCACGGAGGGTTGCATGGCGCGTGGTGCTGGAATCCTTTGATCAGCGAACTCGAAAAATCGGGACACCGGGGATTTGCCTTCGACCTTCCCGGGCATGGCGATGACACCACTCCACGGTTTACGGTGACCTTTGATGCTTACGCGGCGGCGGCAAACCGCTTTTTCCAGTCTAGAGATTTCGAGAATCTGATTCTGGTGGGGCATTCCATCGCCGGCATGCTTCTTCCCGAAGTGGCACGTGATAACGCCGGGACAATCGCGGAAGTGGTCTTTCTTGCCGCCCTTGTCCTTGACCGGGGTGAGGCCGCGATTGATCTCATTCCGGAAAGCCGCCGGTCAAGCTACTACGACATGGCCGATCAGTCACACGACAGGACCATCAGCGTCGCCTTCGCCGATGCCTATGCCCGCTTCTTTACAGACCTGCCCGAGGAGGAGGCCCGCCGCTATTTCAGGCTGCTCACTCCGCAGCCCTTTGCGCCTTATCTCGAGCCGGCGCGGCTGTCGGCACGGAATATCGCAGCCCGTCGGCGGTATATTCTCTGTACCCGCGATCGGACATTTCCCAGGGACCTCTGCCTGTTGCTCTCGACAAAGCTCGGCGGGGACCTTCAGGAAATCGATGCGGATCATGACGTGATGCTCTCCCGTCCGGACGAACTCGCCCGATTACTGCTAGAGGGAATATAGCGCGACGCACGGCGCCTTCGGTCAGAAATTTACAAAATCCTTTTTTGCGTTCAGCACTTTTGACAGGTACCGGCGGGCCTCTTCCTTGGGAATTTCGTCGGTGATGCGGGTATAGACCTCAAGAGGGGCAAGTCCATTGATCACGAGGGGGGCGCGGTTACGATCGGCGTCGAAGGTGCGAAGCACCTCGCCCGCGCCGGCATTGTAGGCGGCGATCGTGCAGTACTCCAGCGACAGAGGATCGTCTATTCCCTTGAGATGGCGTGAGATGAGGATGCGCAGATAGGCGCATCCGTATTCGATGTTGTGCGCTGCATTGAGAAGAAATTCCCTTGAAGGAATGCCGTCCAGGCCCTCTAAGAGGCGGTGGATGTCTCTTCCCGCCGTCGAAGGCATGATCTGCATGAGTCCCAGGGCCTGAGATCGGCTTATCGCATAGGGATTGAACCCGCTTTCCGTGTTAATAATGGCATAGACGAGGTTTCTGTCCAGCATGTATGCTGCGGCATACCGCTCCACGAGGGGGCGATACTTCCGGATGCGCACATCCTGGTGGTCGGTGACCATGGGTATCGTCACCCGGTACACGGTGCGATTCGCCTTTTCGACCGTGACGGTCCTCTGCGTGAGGTTTCGCTTGATCAGTCCGTCGGCAAAGCGCTCCGCCCGCCATGCCCACCGGATGTCTTCACCGTCAAAATCCTTGACCTCTCCCAGCAGAAAGGGTGTTTCCCCCAGCGTCACGGAACGGGCCGAGTAGAGGTCGACCGCTCTCGGGTCATCCGGCGTCAGAAGCGTGGTGACGATGGCCTTTTTCAGGCTTGCCAGCGGCGCCGTTTCATCTATGGTTTCCACCGTGATAAGCCCGTGGGTGAAATCAACAGTTGCCCGTGAGCGGTAATTCTGGATATATTTCACATATTCACGGGGGGAAGGCTCCCTGGCTTCATCCTTTCCCCAGCCTTCGCCCACGGCTTTTCTGAAGGCATCGATCACTTTTTGCATGCGCTCCAGATCCCTGTTGAGCCTTTCAGGCGCCAGGGCATAGCGTACCGCTTTTCGGGCAACCAGACGACCGGCGGAGGCGGCGTCGCCCGTAACGGCACTGCGCGCCACCTGCACTATCTCCGCAGGTGCACAGGCGATCAGAACCAGACATGTCAGAATAATGGGGACCGTCTTTTTCATACCGATTTGACTTTTAAGCGACTGTTTCATGTGCTCGCGCAGACGCCGAGTTCGCAGAGAAAATCTGTTTTTATTGGTTCGTCCTCAGCGCCCCTGCGCCTCTGCGCGAAAACCTGTTTTTTTATTCCCGGCACACTGCTCAAACAACTGTGCGTTACTTTCCATTATAATGCCCACCGGTCGGCATAGATCAGCTTTTTACGACATCGTCAATACTCCGGCGGCTCTACTTTCGAAACCGGTGCCTTTCTCAGTCCATCGAACATGTGACGCAGCGCCATCAGCGGGTGGCGGAAGAGCATCTTCGGGCCGGCATAGCGCATGACGGCCCGCATTTTTTCCCGCATATCTTTTTTGTAACAGTGCACGGGGCACTTCGCGCAGGTCGTCTTGCCTTCCTGAAAGGGACATTTTCTCAGCCGTGCTGCTGCATAGGCGAGCAGGATGCGGCATTCATCGCAGAGGACGCCCTCATCGGTGTGGTGCCGGTCATGGCAACTGATACCGATCATGGTTTCAATCGTCCTTATTTCCCTTTGTATCCGCGGTCCGATATCCATCGCGAGGAGATCCGGATTTTATAAAATATACAATTCGATGATCAATGACATGAATTGCCGGTGTCGTCAAGGTCTGTCTGGTCTATTTGGTCCCGGTGAAATAGGCTTCGCATTTCACGGGATAAATCTGTCTGGTCTGTCTGGTCCGTTTGGTCTCTGCGACTTTGCGCGAAAAATGTTCTTTTTTATGTGTTCCTTAAAAATTAATTTTGTGGCACAATTCCTCACCGGAAGCGAGTATGAAAGAACCGACGATTGTGAATATTCCGGAAATAGGTGATGTGCGGCTGCGAAAAAGCGCCCGTGCACGGCACATATCCATAACGGTGACTGTCGCGGGGGAGGTGAGGGTGACTATTCCTCCGGGGGGCTCGATCGACCAGGCAAAACGATTTGTACGGGAGAAGGCGGACTGGATCGCCCGGCATCTCAGAAAGTCTTGTATGACGCGCAGTTGCGGTGAGGTGCGTGCGGCGATGTGTGCTACGATGTCAAGAGATGAGGCGACGCTGCTGTTATGTGAGAGGGTCGCTACACTTGCAGGGATACATGGATTTCACTATGGAACGGTGACGATCCGCACTCAGAAGAGCCGATGGGGAAGCTGCTCGGCGAGAAACAACATCAGCCTCAACGCGAAGCTGGCGCGTCTGCCCGGGCGGCTTGTCGATTATGTCATTCTCCATGAACTGGTGCACACCCGTCTGAAGCACCACGGGGTCGAGTTCTGGCGGGAGCTGGAACGGTACGTGGACGATGTGGCGGCAATTCGAAAGGAACTGCGCCAGTATCGACTGGAATTTCTATGAAGGAAGAATTCTCTTTGCAGGGAAACACCCGGCTGAGGATGAAAAATATCTATACAAGTCGGTCCTGATATGGTATGGGCTTTTCTCTTTTTCCGATTCCCGATTACATCATTGCGCGAGAGTGGAATTGACTGAGTGCCCCGGAAAGGTACACTTTCTGTGTTCTACCGCCCCTGTTGCCGGGAAGAGAATCAATAACGAGTAGTGAGTATGAGGATTTTGTACGTGAACAGGCATCATAGAAACGAAGTAAGCCGGCGACGCACCTTCGGGATAATAAGCCATCCCGATGCCGGAAAAACGACATTAACGGAAAAACTCCTGCTTTTCGGCGGCGCCATCCAGCAGGCCGGCGCCGTGCGGGCGCGAAAGGCTGCCCGACACGCGACCAGCGACTGGATGAATATAGAAAAAGAACGGGGCATCTCAGTGACAAGTTCGGTAATGAAATTCAACTATCGGGACTATGAGATCAACCTGCTCGATACTCCGGGCCACCAGGATTTTTCGGAAGACACCTACCGGGTGCTCACCGCTGTGGACAGCGCCCTCATGGTAATCGACAGCGGCAAGGGGGTGGAACCTCAAACGGAAAAGCTGATGGAAATCTGTCGCATGCGCAATACCCCCATTATCACCTTTATCAACAAGCTGGACCGGGACGGTCTGTCTCCATTGGATCTCATTGCCGATATTGAAGACAAACTTCAGATTGAGTGTGTCCCCCTCTCGTGGCCCGTGGGTATGGGAAAGGCCTTCAAGGGTGTTTACAACCGCTATCGCCGGGAGATGCATATTTTTACACCCGGTAAAAATACCCACCCGGGGGAGGGTATCAGAATAAAGGATCTTGCCGACCCGCGCCTCGATCAGCTGCTGGGCAGTCAGGCCAGAGAGCTGAGGGGCGATATGGAACTTGTGGAAGGGGCGACAAATCCATTTGATATTGCACAGTATCTGAAGGGCAATCAAACCCCCCTGTTTTTCGGGAGCGCTGTCAATAACTTTGGAGTACGGGAACTGCTCGATGCCTTTGTAGAGATGGCGCCTGCTCCTGCGGAAAGAGCGACGATGACGCGGACTGTGTCGCCCCATGAAGAAGCCTTTTCGGGGTTTGTATTCAAAATTCAGGCGAATATGGACCCCGCCCATCGTGATCGCATTGCCTTCCTGCGGGTCTGTTCGGGAACCTTCCGGCGGGGGATGAAGGTTATGCACCACCGGATCGGCAAGGAGATCATCATTGCAAATGCCACTATCTTCATGTCCCAGGACCGGACCAACGTGGAGGAGGCATATCCCGGAGATATCATCGGCATTCACAATCACGGCACCATAAAGATAGGCGACACATTTACCGAAGGGGAAGCCATTAAATTTATCGGTATCCCCAATTTTGCACCGGAACATTTTCGCAGAATCCGCCTGAAAAATCCTATGAAGGCGAAACAGCTCCAAAAAGGTTTGGCACAGCTTGCCGAGGAAGGGGCCGTACAGGTGTTCCGTCTTCTGGGGAGCAGCGACTATATAGTGGGGGCCGTCGGGGCACTTCAGTTTGATGTGACTGCGGAGCGTCTGAAGGTAGAATACGGGGCCGAAACGGTCTATGAACCGGTGCGGTACGTCACGGCGCGCTGGGTTGACTGCCGTGATGGCACCCGCCTCAAGGAGTTCGAAGAAGACAATGCCGCCATGGTTGCCCTCGATGCGGAGGGGTGTCTTGCCTATCTTGCCACCAGCGAGTGGCGACTAGACCGCTGCATAGAGGCCTGGCCCGATGTGGTTTTTCACAAGACCAGGGAATACAATTAAACCGGGAGAAGCAAAGTGGACTTACAGGGAACGGCACTGGTTCTGGAAGGCGGGGGACTTCGGGGAGTGTTTACATCGGGAGTGCTCCACTACTTTATGGAGAGAAACCTCTACTTCCCGTATGTCATTGGCGTTTCCATGGGCGCCTGCAATGCGGCGAGTTATGTATCGCGTCAGCAGGGGAGAAATCGCATCGTCAATATTCAGTACCTGAATGATCGGAGGTACTTCAGCTATCTGCGGCTTCTCACCAGAGGCGAGCTTTTCGGGATGCACTTTATCTTCCATACCATCCCCTACTCATTGGTACCCTTTGATTTTGAAACCTTTTACGCGAGCGACCAGCGGTGCGTGACCGTGGTGACAGACTGCCGCACGGGAGAGGCTCTCTATTACGAAAAAGACGGACTTGGCTCCGATTATATGACGGTCCTTCAGGCATCGAGCAGTCTTCCCTTTGTGGCGCAACCGGTCCGTTACAAGGGCAGGATTTTGATGGACGGGGGGCTGGCAGATTCTGTTCCCATACGAAAAAGTCTCGACGAGGGAAACACAAGGAATGTTGTGGTGCTTACCCGCCCGAAAGGCTACCGGAAGAAGAGATCGCCCCTTGCCGAAACAATAACCCGCCTGCGATATCGACGATTCCCCGGCCTCTGTGAAAACATGGCGACACGATATAGCCGTTATAACGAGACAATGGACTTCATCGACGATCTGGAAGCGCGGAATGAAGTGTTCGTCATCAGACCGCGAGGGGCAATCGAGGCGGGACGCATCGAACGAAACCGGCACAGGCTTTATAAGGCCTATGACCAGGGATACGAGGACGCCCTCTACTACGCCGAGGCCCTCGCCTCATATCTGAAGTAGGGACACTTCCCTGTTTAAACGTTAGGATCGTTAGTAACGTTAGTAACGTTGAAATCGTTGTTGTCTAAACGTGCTAAACGCTTTTAAATAGGGAAGTGTCCCTATTCGTGAAACTGGACGACCCGCCAGGAACGGGCGCCGCAGGTTACGGTGTCCCATGAGCATGTTTTCAACACAATGTCAGTGGTGGGGAATTTTTTGTAGTGGTAGGTACCGGTTCCCTTCATTTCTTTGAGAATACTGCGGCAGAGCCGTTGAAAGTCGGCATAGTGCCGACCGAATTTCGGGTCGCTCAGCACGGATCGGTTCATGTTTTCTGCATGATTGCTGAATTCCATCACCCCGTCCTCCGCCCTCAGGATGAAGACGGCCAGTTTGAACTCGGCGGGGATGGCATGTGCGAAAACATCGGAGGGATTGAAGGTAGCCGACACTACTCCCTGCCCCCCTTCGATAGCCTTGTTGAGGGCGCAGGAAGAGAATCCCTCGGCGGCGGTAAAGGAGTTACTCAACTCTGCGCGGCCGCTTTCGAAAGCCTTTTTTACCGACTGCGGGCTTCCTGTTTTCTGCCCGATGGCATGGCGAAACCACTGGGGCGCCACGGCGACCAGTGTCAGATTCCGATCAATCGATACTACGGAAAAGAATGCCCGATCCGATTCGTAGGTCTGCAACAGAAGCCGCTGTGTCTCTTCACCTTGAAGGGGCTTTCCCGCCATAGCGACGGAAAGGCGGTCGATGGTATTCGTCAGATCGTCGAGGCGATTCTGGATGGCACGGCAGACTTGTGCGGGAGGAGCGTCCCTATCACCGTCAGCTGCGGAGGAAAAGGATAAAAATAACATGATGCTGCATAAATATGCCGAAATAATTAAGGATATTTTGATTGTACGCATAGATGCCTCCTCTTTTTTATGGTAATAAAAGACCTGTGCCTTAATAGTGCGCGGCAATAATAACATTTCATTGCCATAAAAGAAAAATCAAATTAGAATGGCAGTACTATTCTGCATCCGCCGCTGACTTCGATTACACGGCATCAACTTCGTGACCGATACAGGTATACATACGCCTCACCGACACCGAACCGCACGCCTTCAGGTCGTGCACGTGAAAGAGCAGCGCCGTTTGCGTCGGCAACGGCCGATTACTGTCCAAAGGAGGAGTGTGTCGATGGATACTGAGTTTCATTATTACATCACGGGGATTGTGGCGCATGCCGCCGGTTTTACGGAGGAAGAGGCGCGGATCGTCGCCTCTGCCTCGGAGTACGTCGATGAGAACGACGTCGGCTTTTGCATCGAAGATCGTTCAACGGAGGATGTCTACAGAGTGTACATCTCGCAGACGATGAATATCCTGAAGCCAAAGCGCACGCTGATGCGCATCTATCCCGTCTTTCATTTCATGCCGGGCGATCCTTTCTTCGACGAGGCTGGCCGGCGTGACGGAAAGATGCATCTGCTCAATACCACCCCTGACAATGAGTATGCCAACGAGCTTATGGACGAGGCGTTCACTTCCGCCGACGAATTTCGGCTGCATCGCATCGGCGTTGCCTCGCACATGTATGCCGATACCTGGGCCCATCAGAATTTTGTTGGATGGTACGATTATTTCAACAACGTGGGGCTTGATTTCAAACCCGACATCGGTCATGCCGACGGGGAGCATCACCCCGACTGGGTGGCGCACCGCTGGCAGGACTGTCGTCTGGTGAATGAAGATATCGACAACAACGAGCGGTTCCTGCAGGCGGCGATGAGGCTCTACGACAAATACCAACACTTTAACGAAACAAAGGGGAAGGATATTCCCCTCTCGCGGGAGGTCTTGAGTGAATCGCTCAGGGCGATCATGGGAAAGTCGATCTCGGGATCGTTCAATTGGGGAGAGTCGGCGCGTCTTGAGGCCTATCGTCTCAGGGCACCATGGCTTGGTGATTTCGATGAAGACCGCTGGCTTGATGAAGCCCTTGACTGTGAGATACGGGGGCTGAAGGATCCAGTTCACGGAATCACCTCGCAATTTTCCCTTATAAAGGACCGTTATTTCTGGAAAGAGGGGGTGGATAAAGAACAGACCGACTGGTTTTGTTTCCAGGAGGCGGTGAAGGCGCATCAGCGGCGGGCGATGGAGCTCCTGACGCCGATCTTTACAAAAATGGGCGTGGATCTTCACCGGGTGTAGGGGAACGGCTGGGTACGAAAATGATCTATCCGGGTGATACGCCGGGGGGAGAAAAAATGTGCCGCATTGACTTCACTCTACATCTGTGAGAAGGAAGGGAAAATCGAAGGTCGATATCCCGTGATCAGAGGCGGAGAACTCGATCACAACAGCTTGAGACACCGGGTAACACACCGATTCGTTTCCCGGATCGGATGATCTGTGAAAGGAAGCTCTGCGAAAATGGGAGTAAAAAAGGGATACAGGTGCTCCGCATGCACCCGCACAGTAGAGAAAAATAGAATCTTTGAAATTGATGACAGGCGCGTATGCGCACATTGTCTTTACGGTGAAACGGTTCCTTTTGAAGTATGGCCTATCGGAGTCGTCAGAAATAAATTGCGGCGGAGAAACACGGGGTTCGGAACCGATGGTCCGAGAGACCTGTCCCGTATCGAACTTGTTCCCTCACAGAAACAATTTCTCTATAAACTTGACGAAGAAGAATACCTTACTGTTGTGTATTATCTGCACGACAAAAAACCGGTTAGATCAATTTTTAATAGAGGTCTGGACGGCAAAGAAACCGGTGTGTTCGCAACACGCACCCCGGACAGGCTGTCGGGAATAGGCATCCAGGACGTCAAATTAATAAAAATCGAGGGAACGACACTGTATGTCGAAGGTCTCGATGCCATAAACGGGACCCCCGTACTGGACATAAAGATGTGCTGGAGCGCGGTAAGAAATTTCCCTCCGCCCAGGATGCCGGGTACAGGATAAAAAAATGTGACTGAGGAATGAACTCCCTCCAAAGGGGAAAGCAGCCGGTCGCCGGAAAGCCGGGAATGGGCTCCGTATTGGGAGGCGGTATCATCATCGGGCCGTTTTCTGCGTGCCAACGGTGTAAATGCCGTTATTCTGGACAACGATTCCGACCGGGTGGATCTTTTAAGAAAAATGGGATGTAACGCCCATTACGGTGATGCCACGCGTGTAGACATCCTGAAAAGCGCGGGTATTGCCGAGGCGGCATTGAAAAAAACCGGCGACCCATCGTCACGATCAGGATGCCTATATCTTCAACTCTCGCGAGCAGGTTGAGATATAGGAACAATTGCTGACGAGCGACCGCGAAGCAACCCCCAACCTTAACGATGACGCCTGGGACAGCGAATCGTTAAAGGAAAACATTTATGTACGCCGCCTCGTCAAAGCGCTCAAGTCGCCAGAGACACAATCCATAGCCGTGCATGCACCGCAGAAATGGACGGTTGTCGATAAGGCTCCAGGGCAGCACGCCGGTAAAGTCGTCACCCAGAGACAGCTCGCCGATACGCAGACCGACTTCGTAATGGCGGATGGCATCCCGGGGATGGTGGTCAAAGACAAAATTGCCCAGATGTGAATGGGCGTCGAGACAGCGCAAATCCGCCTGGCAGAGCCCCATTAAAATTGTAATTGCCTTCGCCCGCTCGCTGGCATTCTTGAGTTCGTTGGACTGGATGATGGGATCATTGAAAGGATCATCAGGGTCCTCGCCGGGCAGTATCTGCTCCATTTTGAACATGGGGCGGGGACCGTGAGCGATGATCGGCTCGGCCCAATCCTCATATTCAGCCCCGGCCTCGCGACGGCACTTTGCCGTCAGGCCGCGCCGTTCGTTACCGTCATAGTCTATTGCGATCACCAAAATCGGTTCTCCGATGACGAAACCATCGGCCGGCAGTGCCACGTCATCCTCGAAAGCTTGCCGAAAAGCCCAGAGCTGCTCATCATCGCTGTATGCATCGGTAGTGATCTCTGCGATCAATTCGTCCAGTGCTTCGAGTTCCTTGCCCCTATTGGAATTTCGCGTGTCCATTTTCTATTGATCCTTTGCCGTGACTGGTTATGCAACTTTTTTAAATTTGGGGTCGAGTTTTGCGCATTCCATTGATAAACGGCTGCGTTTCATCCAGGCAATTTTTTCACGCACAGCCTTGCCTATGGCTTGCTGCGATTTTGAAAATAGTTCTCTTCGACCAATCTATCCAATTCACTAATATATTCGGCGTCCCGCGTAATCGCTATTTTTACTTTTCCCATACCCCGCCTCTATCGAAGGTATTCCGATATATCATACCGGGCAAGAAGCAATCAAACTATTTCAGGTATAACAGGGCCGCCGCTGCGCTGTGGCACGAAGAAAATTTCATTTTCAGAGGACCGTCAGATCACGCCGCCTGTGCATCAGCCTCAAGCGGCCACACGCGGCGAACATCGCGGCCCCATTCATCCCGTGCGAGTGCATGGCATTGGTCTGTGCCGATACAGGTCCTCCCGGCAGTGACTGTAAATTCATTCGATCTGTGATCATAAGGGGTTCCTGCGACATCCGCATAAAGCCCCTCGACAGAAAAACCTTTCTCCACGAATTCCCTTTCCAGCTCCTCGGGCGTAAAATATTGCAGTCAGTTGTACACCGTTCTGGTACGCGCTCCCTCAACAATTGTATACGTATCCACTACAACCCTTTCTCGGTTGTATTTAAAAGTATTTAGAAAACTGTAGTACTTGTTCGGCGACCAAAATCCTCAATAGTGCTGTCCCTGTCGATGGCGAACCGGGATGCGGTCCATTCCACCGATCGATTGATGAATTCAGCGTTTCGCGAAGAAATCCCGTTACCTCATAATGAAAGGTTACCCGGAGATAGTTGAGAGGAGGTAGCCCCAATCGGTTTGACTTTTCTTCGGGTTTCTGAGATTCTGTTATCAATGGCGTTTCTTTGCGGGACCTGTCATGCGGATACCGTGAAGGGGCGATGTGTATCTGCATGCCATATGAATGTTTCAGACCTCTGTATGATGTCGATGGCGAGGGGGTGATAGAAGTATGAAGTTTACCACTCGAAGTATTATGATTCCGCTCGAAAAAGGAGATTGCGTATCGGCGTTACTTGCCGTGCCCGAAAATTTCAAGGTGGGGGTGGGATCTGCCTTTGCCTTGGCCCACGGTGCGGGAAACGATATGCACAGTCCGCTGATTGTCGCATTGTCGGAGGGTTTCGCCCGGGCGGGATATCTTTCGATTCGATTCAATTTTCCCTATCGGGAACGAGGGAAGAAGGCGCCCGATTCGCAGATCCGGCTGATGGATACGTGGCGGAGCGTCTGTCGCTATCTGAGAGAAGACCCGGACTGCAGGATCGAAAGCATCATTGCCGGCGGCAAGTCAATGGGAGGGCGTGTCGCCTCTGAAATGGCGGCGGAGGGGATGCTCGAGGCCGAGCGACTCATACTGTTCGGATACCCTCTTCACCCACCGGGGAAAAAGGAACAAACGCGGGATGCGCATCTCTATCGCATTCACACTCCCATGCTTTTTTTTGCCGGTACCCGCGATCCTCTCTGCGATCTGGGAGTGCTTAAGAAAGTGTTGGGGTGTCTGAAGGCGTCTTGGGATCTGGAAGTAATTGAGGGCGGAGACCATTCCTTTCATCCTCCTCGTTGCATGGAGATCACACCCGAAGAGGTCTATGGACAGATTCTCGAAAGGGCGCTGCACTGGCTTGGACATTGAGTATGTTTTTTTGGTACGTGCCCGCTGCCGTCATGGTGGGGGCACGGAGTGGGAAAGGGAGTTCCCCCTGCTTTCTGAAGTCGATGTGAAGGAGCATGGCATCCACCTATGCAGCAAGACACTCGAAAAGCCATTATCGGATGGGCAATGTACGATTGGGCCAACTCGGCCTTTGCCACCACAGTCATGGCGGCCTTTTTCCCCATTTTCTTTAAAAAATTCTGGAGTGCCGGCGTCGATCCCGTGGTGAGTACGGCGAAACTGGGCATGGCAAATTCGATCGCCGGCATGGTCGTTGCCCTTTCGGCGCCAATCCTGGGGGCCATTGCCGACCGGGGCGGTGCGAAGAAGAAGTTTCTGATGTTCTTCGCCTTTATCGGTGTGGTGATGACCGCCTCGCTGTACATGGTGTCAAAGGGGAACTGGGGCATGGCCGTTGCCGTCTATGTGCTGGCGACGGTGGGGTTTTCCGGCGGCAATATCTTTTATGATTCGCTGATTACGGCAGTGTCCTCTGAAAGGCGTATGGATTTTGTGTCGGCCCTGGGCTTCTCTATGGGATATCTGGGAGGCGGCATTCTCTTTGCGTTTAATGTCTGGATGACCCTGAACCCGGCCGCTTTCGGGCTTGCCGATGCCGGTGCAGCCGTGAGATGTGCCTTCCTTTCCGTGGCATGCTGGTGGGCGATCTTTTCCATCCCGGTCTTTCTCTTTGTCAAAGAACCGGGGGCAAAGGAAGGGAAAGACGCCTTCGATGCAGTTTCGGCAGGGCTGCGGCAGCTCGGCCATACCTTCCAGGAGATCCGCCATCTGAAAATGATTTTTCTTTTTCTCATTGCCTATTGGCTCTATATCGACGGTGTTGACACGATTATCAGAATGGCCCTCGATTACGGCATGTCCATCGGGTTTGAAACGAACGATCTTATTCTGGCGCTGCTCATCACCCAGTTCGTCGGGTTTCCCTCGGCCGTCGCCTTCGGCTATCTGGGGGGGAAAATCGGCACAAAGCGCGCCATCTACATTACCATTGCCGTGTATCTCATCGTTACGATCTATGCCGCCTTTATGACGCATAAACACGAATTTTATATGCTGGCCGTGGTCATCGGCATGGTCCAGGGGGGAATACAGGCCCTGAGCCGATCCTATTTCGCACGGATCATTCCCGTTAACAAGTCGGCCGAGTTTTTCGGGTTCTATAATCTCATCGGCAAGTTTTCCGTTGTCATCGGGCCGTTTATACTCGGTATCACCGCACTGGTGGTACGCTCGATGGGATATTCGAGCACCTTTGCGTCACGTATAAGCATCACCTCCATCGCCATTCTCTTTATCGCCGGGGGGGTGATCCTTCGCTTTGTTGATGAGCAGACAGGTAAAAAAGAGGCGCAGTATCTTTCACGCACAGTCAGATAAAGTGTAAACGCGTTGCCGTTCACCACAGAGCAAGGGAAATTGAGAAACCGGCCGGATCGTCTTTTCTGCGAAGAAAGGAGCAGGGGCATGAAGGAGAAATTCTTTTCCCTTAGCGACATCAAAAAGACCTACGAGCCGGTTCAGGATCATATCAAGACCCGGAAGTTGATTTTTCAATATTCGGTCAATCAGAATGACATCCGCGAAACTGCGCTTGACGGCCTGGATCTCTCTGAAACAGAGTTGGTGCTGGATCTTGGCTGTGCCTATGGATTTTTCACGGAAAAACTCGCTGGTCGTCTGAAGGCACATGCTTCCATTACCGGGATTGATGTGATCGATAAGGCCAACAGCCGTCTCTTTCTCTCCGCCGTGCGGTCGATGGGATACCGCGGGGAATTTCTTGCCGGAAGCGCCGATTGTATCGAGGACATGGCGCCGGAAAGCTTCGACCTCGTGGTGGCCAGCTATTCGCTCTATTTTTTCCCCCATCTGATCGGCCATATCGCACGAATTCTCAGACCGGGGGGTGTGTTTATCACCATTACCCATACGGAGTCGTCGCTTCAGGAAGTGACCGGATTGATTTCTGACTCTATGAGAGCATTGGGTCTGGAAGTGCCGGAAGAGTTTGCCATCGGCAGGCTTTTAAAGGTCTTTTCCCTGGAGAACGGGGAGGAACAGTTGCAGCCGTACTTCGGCAGGATAGAAAAGATACTTTTTAAAAACGATCTTTCTTTTCCCCGGGAACATATCGATGATTGCATCGACTACCTGTCGAAAAAGCGTGCTCTTCTTTTCAAGGAGCTCTTCGAAGCCGGCCAGCGGAAAGGTGAAGAGGTGATGTCGGTGATTTACGGCACCGTCAGGGAGCGCGCCCGTGAGGGGGGTGCGGTAGTAATTACCAAAGATGATGGTGTTTTTCGATGTTATGACCCGCACCCGCACGCCTGTGGAAGAGAAAGAGGCGATTTATGAAGAAAAGTCGACGGTACTGCGCACATTGCGGAGGTATACTGACACAGCGGCAGATTGAGGGAAAAACGAGAGATTACTGCGTGCAGTGTGACACGGTATTTTATGAAAATCCTCTGCCCGCAGTGAGCACCATTGTCGTCAATGCCAGGCGGGAACTCCTCCTTGTAAAGAGGGGAAACGATCCTTACCGGGGCATGTGGTGCCTTCCCATCGGATTTGCCGAGTCGGGGGAACACATACAGTATGCCGCGCTTCGGGAGCTTCATGAAGAAGCGGGTCTGCAGGGAGAAATCGTCAGGCTCATTGATGTCGATACCGTAGAAAATGATTATTACGGCAGTATGGTCGTTATTACCTATGAGGTGAAGCGCACGGGGGGAAAAGTAGCGCCGGGGGACGACGCCGTCGATGCCCGGTTTGTGCCGATTTATGAACTGCCCGCGCTGGCCTGGGAATCAAATACGAAGGCCGTGGAACGATATCTGGCATTGTCCCGCGATGCCTGGGCCATCATGGATTCCTATCGCCGGCTCTTTTCGGGGATGGAAGAGGACGAACTGCCTGATGTGATGCCTCCGGAAGAAAATACGTTTCTTTCCAACGTGATGGCACGGGTTATCGACCGGCAGTGGGACGAGATCACGCGCCACTGGATGGAGGACGTGAAGAAAATCGCGCCGAACATCCTGTCACATCTGCAGCTCATGGCGGAAGTGCACGACAGGGCCCTGAAAGAGGTGCAGCATCTGTTGAGAGGAAAGGGGAGCGACTTCGATTATCTCTATTTTCTCGATGCGGGGAAACGGCTTCGTACCCTCGAGGTTCCCTTGCCCTGCATCCTCAACGCCATGGCGCTCAGCCGGAAATCGATATGGAGCCAGGTCATGAAACGCCATATTCTGGGATCATCTATACAGATTTACACGACTTTGGAGCTTAACAACCGGATCATCTTCGTATACGACCGCATGAATTATCATCTGACCGTGGGGTATATGCAGTAGCAGACAGAGACTCAAGGAGTGGTGAGACTCATTGAATATCAGGCTAATTAAATATGGATCTGATGCCTCGCCCGATCCTTTCGGGCCATAATCCACCGGTGCGTGCTGCCTGTATCCGAAATATCACAGACGCGCTTCCTTCATGAATTAATCTGTTCAGGCATTTTTATTTGACTTTGCGTGAATCCTGAACATAATGCTCTCTGTGAGCACACACTACAGAGGGAGGTATAGAATGGGTCAGGAAATTAAAATTATGCCGTGCCTGGACATGCAGAACGGACGCGTCGTCAAGGGGGTCCATTTCGTGGATATTAAAGATGCAGGCGATCCGGTTGCATGCGCGCGCGCCTACTGCGACGCCGGGGCGGACGAGCTTGCGCTTCTGGACATTACCGCCACGGTGGAAGGGAGGGCCACCATGACAGACGTCGTGGCCCGTGTCGCCCGGGTTACGACGGCGCCCTTTACCGTCGGGGGCGGCATATCCGATGTGAAATCGGCAGAACGGGTGCTGAGCGCGGGCGCCCACAAGGTCTCGATCAGCAGCGCCGCCTTTCGAAACCCGGAGATGATCAAAGAAATGGTCAAGGCGCTGGGCGCCGAGAAGGTGACGGTGGCCATCGATGTGGATCGGAATGCCGCTATGCCTTCAGGTTACGAAGTATACATCGACGGGGGGCGGACAGCCACCGGCGCCGATGCAATCGAGTGGGCAAAGCGCGTTGACGGGTATGGCGTTCCTGTCATTCTTCCGACGAGTAAAGCGGGCGACGGCGTGCAGACCGGCTATGATCTGCCGGTGATCAGGGCGATTAAGGGAGCGGTGTCGGCCGAAGTGGTGGCCTCCGGCGGTGCGGGGAAACTGGAGCACTTTTATGAGGCGGTGGAAGCGGGTGCGTCGATTCTGCTGGCCGCGTCGGTATTTCACTTCGGGATTATCGGGATCGGAGAATTGAAGGATTATCTGCGCGGCAGAGGCGTTACCGTCCGCTGAGGGGCGCGGCGTAGAGGGCGTGATTTTGTGACTGCCGGATGTGTGGCACATTGATGCGCAGGTTCTTCGGAATAAAAAGAACAGTATTTCGTGCAGGGACCCAGGGGCGCAGAGGATGAGGGTAAAAAAAGGAGGAGACTGCCATGGGTGGATATCATACGTTCAAGCTGGCGGCAATTCAGGCGGCGCCGGTCTTTTTTGATCTGGAGGCTTCCACCGAGAAAGCCTGCCGGCTGATTGCAGAGGCGGGAATGCGGGGAGCGACCCTCGCCGCATTTGGTGAAACCTGGCTTCCGGGCTATCCTTTCTTTGTGTGGTCGTCGAGCAGCGATCACCGATTGCAGTGGAAAGTCGCGGCGGACTACCTGGCGAATTCGGCGGAAATTCCCGGTTCCGTCACCGATCGATTATGCAGCGCGGCAAAAAATGCGGGTATCGATGTGGTGATCGGCATGGTGGAGCGTGACCCACATTCTCAGGGTACGGTGTATTGCACGCTCCTGTTCATAAGCCGTGATGGAACGATTCTGGGGAAACACCGCAAACTGAAGCCCACACACCGGGAACGCACGATCTGGGGCGAGGGTGACGCGACGGGTCTTACGGTGTACCCGCGTTCCTATGGAAGAATCAGCGGTCTGAACTGCTGGGAGCATAATATGATGCTGCCCGGATATGTCCTGATGTCGCAGGGCACGCAGGTGCATGTGGCGGCCTGGCCGGGCGCCGAGCCGAAGGCGCCGGCAGCCCCCAATCCCATGTGGTCCCGTCAACTGCTGCTTTCCCGCGCCTTCGCATCACAGGCTGCCGCCTATGTGATTCTGGTGGGCGGGTTGCATTCCCCCGATGCGGTGCCCGACGAATACCGGGAACTGGCTACCCGCTACCGGGGGGACAGTTTCATCATCGATCCACGGGGCGAAGTAATCGCCGGTCCCGCCGTGGGGGAAACAATCATTATGGCCGAAGGTTCCATGGAACAGATTCTGGCGGCGAAATCGGCCTTTGATATTGCAGGACATTACGCCCGTCCGGATATTTTCCAATTGAGGGTCAACCGCACGCCCTATCGGAAAGTAGTGGAAGCGTCTATGGATGAAGACGCTTCCACGGATTGTGTGTAATGCTAGACCATTTCAATGATGAATGCGTGGGCCGGTCCACCGCTTGCACAGAGAGCGGCACAGCCGAATTTCTTCCCACGGCGTTTCAGTTCGTTCATCATGGTGACGATCAGACGGGCGCCGGTCGCTCCAACGGGGTGTCCCATGCTGATGCCGGAACCGACGGCGTTGATTTTCTCCACATCGATGTTGAACTCGCGGTTGCAGCCGATCACCTGGGCGGCAAAGGCTTCATTGAACTCGAAGTAATCGATGTCTTCCAGCTTCATATTGGCGAATTTCAAGGCATTTTTCGTTGCCGGAACAACGCCCATGCCCATAATCCGGGGTTCGACCGAACCGGGCGCCGACGCGACCACTCGGGCGATGGGGGTGATGCCCAGTTCTTTTGCCCTATCGGCGGCCATCAAAATCAGGCTGGAACCGGCGTCGTTGAGACCCGACGCATTGCCCGCCGTGACCGTGCCGTCCTTTTTGAAGGCCGGTCTGAGCTTGCTCAACACTTCCAGACTGGTGTCGGGTCGGGGATGCTCGTCCCTGTCAAAAATGGCCGTCCCCTTTCTGACCTTGATCTCGACGGGAATGATTTCATCTTTGAACAATCCCTTTTCAATCGCGGCACAGGCGCGCTGATGACTCATGAGCGCCCACTCGTCCTGTTCTTCGCGGGAAATGCCGTAGTGATCGGCGATGTTGTCCGCCGTGATCCCCATATGATATCCCAGAAGTGCGTCCACCAGACCGCCGATCATCAAACTGTCCTGAACCCGTTCGGCGTCATTGAGACGATATCCCTTGCGGGCGCCGAAAAGAAGATACGGGGCGTTGCTCATGCTCTCCACCCCGACCACGGCGCCGATATCAACCTTGCCCAGCATGATTTCCTGCGACAGCAGTTCGGTGGCCCGCATTGATGAGGCACACTGCTGATGTACCGTAAAAGCAAAGGATTCAACGGGTAGTTCCGCGCCCATGGCAATGTGACGGGCGGTGTTTCCGGGAGCGCCGGCCTGATTGACATGGCCGCAGATAAGTTCCTGGATCAAGTTTTTATCAATGCCCGCTCTTTCGATTGCACCGTTCAGCGCAATAATGCCCAACTGCACCGCATTGAGACCGGAAAGCGATCCCAGGAAATCACCGATTGCCGTTCTGGCGCCACTGACAATAACTACATCTCTCATAATTTTCCTTCTCCTATTTTTTTATTGTTCTATTGTAATAGCTGACTGACAGGTGTATGCATTCGAAAAAAACTTTGCGTTTTTATCAATAATTGCTGCGCTATGCAAGCAATGAATGTATGATGATTCGTAAAAAGCTCCTTTATGCCGGCAGGTCGGCAGTATAATGGAAAGCAACTCACCGTAGGTATAAAAAGGATGTGTGATCACAATGGAGAACAGTCGGCGCGACGATGACAGACACTACATGGCGGAGGCGGAACTGACCTATTTTGACAAATCCCGCCGCACCTTTCTCAAGGTAAGCGGTCTTGCCGTTGCCGGTCTTTTCCTGCCGCAGGCATTCCCGGGGCTTACACATGCAGAGGATGGTGCGCGGACTGTGGACATTGTCGAGGCCGTCGCCTGGGGGCTTCAGGATGCCGGGGCAAGGACAGTGACCAGCGTTCCCGCCACGGGAGTTGCCGCACTCTTCGATGCCTTTCACCGGCTCACCGGAAAGAAGTCTCCCTATGCGTTCAATGAGGAGCTGGCCTATACCATGGCCTGCGGCGCCGCATTGGCGGGAACCCGTGCAGCGACGGTGATCAAATCCCACGGCTTTGCAAAGGCGGCAAACAGCGTGATCGATTCTCTGACGCTCGGCACGACGGCGGGTTTTGTCGTTGTGGTGATGGATGACCCTCTGGGTGCTCACTCCGACAGCGTGTTCGACGCCACCATGTTTCTGAAAGGGACGGGCATCCCCTTTAAAAGAGCAGAAATCGATACTGTCTACGAAGCGCTCATCGAGAGTTTTTTGTGGTCGGAAGCACTCAGGACCCCGGTGGCCCTGTTGCTTGATTCGAGACTGATAGCGAAGCATACCGTCTGCATGCGACGACCCCTTGCACCTCCTGCGGCTCACTACGAACGGGATCCACTGCGCCATGTCCTCTGTCCCCCCCTTGCCGGGTATCAGCAAAAGGTGTATAAGACACGGCGTGCCCGAGGCGACTGGCGAACTATCCCCGAACCCATCATGCCCCGCATTCCTGAGGGTCTGCCACCCGCATGGCGGTCAGCGGCTGCTCAGTGTGTTCCGCTCTTCGATGTGTTTCAGGAACTGCGCCCGCAGATTCCCTTCGTCTGCGGCGACACGGGACTTTCCAGTCTCTTTGCCTTTGCACCCTATGCCTGTGTCGATGCCTGCAGCTATTACGGGGGGAGCCTTCCCATGGCGATCGGCGCGCATCTCGGGGGAATTGATCGACCCTGGGCCGTCACGGGCGATTACGCCTTTCTCGCTGCGGGCCATATGGGCCTGATCGAGGCCATGGCGCGGCGGGTTCCTTTAAAGGTGCTGGTGGTGGACAACGGGTGCGCCATGGCGACAGGCGGTCAGCCGGTCCCGGCGGGAATATTCGAACAGGTGCTTTCCGGCTGGGGTGCTTTTGTCAGCAGGATTGAAGACCCCCGCAATGCCGCTGAAGTGAAGCGCCTGCTTGATCGGGCGCTGCGCTCCGAGAGGCTTGAAATAGTGGTGGCGCGCATGCCTGTTTGAAGAAGAAAAAAAAGGGCAAATCGTTGCAGCAACAAACCTTATACATAGTAATGGCATTGACCTCCGCGCTCATATCCGCGGCGGCCGCATGGTACGTGCGGCAGCGACGCGGATCTGCAGGCGCGACGTCCTTTTCACTGTTCATGTTGTCCCTGGCCATATGGTCATTCGGCTATGCCATGGAACTGGCGGGAACCGAGCTGGGGACTATGCGCTTCTGGCTCAGGTTTGAATACCTGGGCATTGCCTTCCTGCCGTTTTGGGTCATCTGCTTCGCCTTGCAGTATGCGGGTCATGCCGCCGTGCTGACGGGGCGTACGATTGCTGTTCTCTTAATTATTCCCCTGATTACCCTTCTCTTGAACTGGACGACGGAAATGCATGGGCTTTTTTACCGGGCAATTTCTCTGGACAGGAGTGGCGGGATTACGGTTTTGGCCCTGGAAAAAGGGATCTGGTACTGGGTGCATATCGTGTACATTTATGGCGCTTATGTCCTTATGGCCACGCTGTTGTTGCGTATGTTCCGACTCAGGGGGAAGCTCTATCGCCGCCAGGCATTTATCGTCGTCTTCGCCATGGCGCCTCCTCTTGTCGGCAATCTGCTCTATCTTACAGATCTGTCTCCCTTTCCCCATCTGGATCTGTCTCCCCTTATCTTTACCGTGACGGGCATCCTGATAATCTGGGCGCTGTACCGGTATCGCCTGTTACAGGTGGTGCCGGTTGCAAGAGATATGCTCGTCGAACGAATGCATGACGGTGTGCTGGTGCTGGACGGCGCCGGATGCATCGTGGACGTCAATCCGGCTGCCCTGAAACTGATGGGGCTGGAGGGAACCTCCCCGATAGGAAGGTATATTGACGCCCTGTTCCCGCAGTGGGTGGAAATGCTCGCACATAAGGACGGTGGCGGTGAGAAGGAGCGGCAGGAAAAGCTCGAGAGGGGGGATGCCGTTCAATATCTCGATGTGCGCAGCATCGGGTTGATAGATGCGCGGAAACAGGAAGCAGGCACGCTTGTCATCATCCGCGATGTCACTGTCAAAAAACAGCTGGAGAAACAGCGAGAAGCACTGGTCGTGGATCTTCAGAATGCATTGGCACAGGTAAAAACACTCAGCGGATTGCTCCCTATTTGCGCACACTGCAAAAAAATTCGGGATGACAGCGGCTACTGGCATCAGATTGAGGCCTATGTGCGCGATCATTCGGAAGCAGATTTCAGCCACAGCCTATGTCCGGACTGCTGCAAGGTGCTGTACCCGGAACTTTTCGATAAAGAAGAACCCGACGACGGCGTCTGAAGAGGGGCGGTAAAGAAATCGATGCGCCGCAGTCCTCAAAGACCTGCCGCCGAAGGGGGTGGAATAATCAAACCCTCAGAGGCGCCTCACAATTTCGCGTCGAGGAATCGCGGCGGCGAAGCGCGCCTTTGAGCGCCTGCATAGGGCGACAGGTCCTCCTTTTTCCTGCCGCTGCGCGACAGTTCATTCCTGAAATAACGGCGGGCAAGATTCATCGACGCCTCGCAGTCCTCCGTCAGTGCGGTGGCCTTAAGGGCGGTTGCTTTCATGGATTCGAAGAGCGTTGCCAGTTCTCCCTTCCGGGCATCCGGCAGGAAGGAGAACGCCGAGGCGCCTCCCAGGATAGCGATACGCTTGTCGATGCGTTCAATTGCCGAGATGAGCCTCTGCCGTTTGCCGATGAGGTGGGTAATCTCGTTCACATCGAGGATCTCTGTTTTTCTTACGAGGCGCTCCGTGTAGGCAAGGAACTCTTCCAGAAAATCCCTTTTCCTGACGATCAGATGTATGAGGTTTTCGGAATTCTGAGCCATGGTGTCCATAGGTCAGGCCCCGATGCTGCCGGAGAGTATCTGTCGTCCCTCTCCCGGTCCTTCGTTTCTTACGGGTATGACCGTTTCGTGATCGCCCTTTTGCGAAGGCGACGATATCTCTCTCCAGGATGACAGCAATTCTTCAAATATGCCGATTGCCTCGTCGAAGACCGTCATGTCCTTCTTCAGATCACCCTCCATGGTGCGGCGGAGAATGTAATTGTAGAGCGCATCCAGCCCGCGCGCAATCTCACCCCCCTTCTCCATGTCGAGTGACTGGATGAGGAATACCACAATATCATGCGCCTTGGTCAGGGATTTTCCCTTTGTTTCGTAGTCATTCAACTCATAGGCGGTGCGGGCGCATCTCAGGTTTTTGATCACTCCTTCGTAGCACATGACGATCAGCTTTTGCGGATCGGCGGTAACTACGTGCGTATGCCGGTATGCATTGATTCCTTTTCCGTACATATATGCCTCCTTTTCCTGTGTACACCTATACAGTTACAGTTATGATCAGGGCAGTCATTCCCCGGTACAAACATTCTTTCCGCATCAGCTGCTGGTGAAGTCAAAGAGCGTGGAGATCTGGCTTGAAAGCCAGGAACTTTGACTTTGGATCTCGCTGATAGCCAGTTCCATGGCGACAAAACGACTGATCATCGTTTCCATTTTTCGGTTCAGAAGTTCCGTCATGCGATCAATCTGTTCTTCAAAAGATTCGATACTGGTGCTGAGCGACTCCTTTTTGAAGGCCACATACCCGTCTATGGGGTCGGTAATAGTCTGGAGTACCCGGTCGAAGAGTTCGGCAACACCCGTGGTAAGCCGCACGGTCCCCGCGTCGATGCCGGCGGCGGTTCCCCCATACTTCACACTGATGCCTTCCGTTGCGCCCGATTCCGCTGTCAGAATCTGTCCCGACCCGGAAGCGGGGTCTCCGTTGATGGCGCCCACCACATCGAGACCGTATACGGCGCCTCCCGTCAGGCCCAGCGTCAGGTCATGCGTGGCCATCGATTCTTCATCAAAAAGACCGAGATCGAGATCGGATGCGGCACCCTCATTGTTGCAGGTCAGTGTCAGCAAGAGGCTGCCCTCTCCCGTTTCCATATCTTCCACCACGATTTTCCCGTCTTCGATGCGGGTGTCCACTGATCCTCCGGCGGCGGTAAAGGCGGCTTCAATCGCCGTAAGCAGGCTGTCCACATCCTTGTAACTGCCCGCGCCGTAGATGCTGTAGCTCTGGGGTCCCACGTCCGTGCCGTCATGGGTGGTCCCGGCGATGGTAATCGTGTCTGTTTCCCCTGTGTCGCTGCCGAAAATCCCGTCCCAGGTCGTGGATCCATCGGCCAGTATCTGCCCCGACGATGCTGCTGTCGTCAATGCTGTATTCGAGAGAGCGATTTCCCGGTAATCAGTCGCGCCGGTCTGTGAAAGGGTAAAGCCGAGGTTGCTGCCGTAATAGTCGTGGGTAAGCACAAGGTGACCGCTGCCGTCGTTCGATGCGGTCACGGGCACCGCCCAGCGTCCCTCCCGGCTGCCGTCCCCGGCGTCCGGTGTCGCGTCCACGGAACCGAAGGTCAGTTGATGGGCGCCGGAATAGTCGAAGGACAGGCTGAGCTGACTTGCGCCTTCAGAGGTGTCGGTGATGACGATGCGGCCCGAGGCGTCGATGGATGCGCTTACCGCGCCGCTGAAGGACGATTCGATGGCCGAAAGCAACCCCTGGACAGTATCGGAGGATGCATCGTCAAGGGCATAGGTACCGGAGATGGACTGACCGGACCGGTTCGTGCCTGAAAAGGCGATTACGTCGCCGTCCTGGAGGTTGGCCGAGTTGCCTCCGACATACACCTCGTCCCAGGTGGTCTGCGCGGTCATGGCACTGCTCTGTCCCGTTCCTTCGTACAGGCGTACGGCGCCGACCAGGGTTTCCGTCACATTTCTGTCCGTTTCCGTATTGATCGCCTCGATTATCTCGTCAAGACTCATGCCCGCCGTCAATGCCACCTGGGCCGTGTGTCCCGATTCGGTGATGGAAAGCGTGATGTTTTCCGAGAGTCCTCCTGAAAGATCGACGCTTCCCGTGCGGGTCGCCTGTGAGGCTGCCTGATCGATGTGTATGGTATAGTCTCCGGCGGTGCTTTCGGCGCCGGAGGAAATATACTCCAGGTCCGAACCTGTGGCAGTGCCGTTCGCCGTGAAGAGTAGTGTTATGTCGTTGAAGTTGGTTTCCAGATATTCCGTCAGCGTGTCTGAATCGACGGAAAGCATTCCGTCTTCGTCAACGTTGATGCCGGCGAGGCCCAGGATGGAGAATTCCGATGATACGCCCCATACGGTCTCAAGAAGAGTGGTCGTCAGGTCCGACTTCACTGATGAGAGGGTGCCGTCGCCGAAGAGAATTCCTCCCGTGGTTTTTTCTTCCGTATCGTAGGACTGCTGGGCCTGTATGTAGGACATGACGCTGTTGTAACTGGTGACGAGGGAGTTGATTTTCGACTTGACGGCACTCAGGTTTCTCGTGACGTCGAGCGAAACGGTGGTGTCCGCATCCGCTTTCAGAAGATCGATGGTCACGCCGCTGATGGCGTCGGTGATGGAATTGTCGGAGCTGGTGATTTCCACACCGTCTATGGAAATGGATGCGTCGCTTCCCGCGACCACCTCCCGCGCCCTCAGCGAGACGGCCGTTCCCATGTCGCCGTCGCTTTCAAAAGAAAGGGTTGTTTCATCAGAACCCCCGGCGTTTTTCACCGATACCTGAACCGCCAGCGTACTTTCTCCCGACCCGTTATCAGCAATGCGTAGTTTTCCGTCACCGGTTACCGATGCCGTCACATCGCCGAAGAGACTTTCGATGGTGTCGAGAAGATCTTGCACCGTCGTGGTGTCGGAGAGCACCAGACTGGTGTCGGGAAGGCCGGTCGTGGTTCCGTCGGTCCTCGTGCCGTTCAGGTAGAGGTAATCGCCTGCCGCAAAGCCGGTGTACCCGTCAATCGCGTTGATGAGGGTATCCTCGGTGATTGCTGCGCCGGCCGATGTGTTCTCGATATCGCCCTCGACGCCCATGAGATCGGAGAGCCCCCCCCGTATGATGCCCAGTGTTTCAAGGATATTCTGCTCATCGGTGTAGGTGTTGGCGCCGCCCTCGATGAACAGGCGATAGGTCACCTCGTTGTCGACCGTTTCACTGACCACCGACGCATTGATGCCGGCGTCGACAAATTTCTGGGCGATTGTCGTCAGGGTATCCGTGGCGAGATCTATTGCGGCAACGCCGGCGCCGTTGATCACGATGCCGTTTTCCGACGAAGTCCCTGCGTCGTTAAGGCCGAGGAGTGTCTGGACGGCGACCACGGAACTGGTAAAGCCGTCGCTTCTGTCGCCCCCGGTGAGATGATTTTTGGCGACCCGGGAGGTGTCGATAAAGCCGAGGGCGTTCAAGATGTCGCCGGCGCCGCCGTTCAACAGGCTGATCCCGTCGGCGCCGGTGGCGTCGTTTGTCAGCGACAGCCGGTAATCATTTTCTCCATAACTGACAATACCGGCGGTCACGCCGCTGGGGGTGCTCCCGCTGTTCGCATTGTTGATGCTGTCCCGGATGTCGGTAAGGCTGTCGCCGGCGTCAATCGTGATGGTGACGCCGTTGATGATGATGTCGCCGGCGCAGGCCGTCCCCAGCGCATCGGAGAGACTGGTGAAGGAGTTCGACGAAAGCCGCTGGGCCGCGGCCTTTTCCTCGATCACGATGGAGTAGGCGCCCACGGCTGCCGACGACGAAGTGGTGACCGAGATAAGGTCCGACGCCTTGACGGTGGTGCTGTCGGTGGTCATATGTGTGCTGAAGCTCATAAAGTCGTCGGGATCGCTCAAATTCTCCGCCGCCGTTTTCAGTGCGAGAAGCTTTGTATTGAAAGACTGCCACTCCGAAAGTTTTGATTCATACTCGCTTTTTTTGCTGTCAACAAGTTGGACGCGTTCGTTGTCGATGGCAATGAGCTGATCGATCATGGAGCGCCAGTCGAAACCGCTCGCGAGGCCGCTTATGAGATTCGTACTTGACATGTGCATATCCTGATGAGGTTATGGGTTATAGGTTTTGGGTTAAAAAAATGACGCTTCCCACTTTTCCTACTCTTCCTGCTTTTCTTACTTCCTAAAATAATTATCGGAAAAATGTTCCCAATCTTTAATTCATTTTCTCCGGCAAGCAAAAAACCGGCCAAAAAAAGGCCGCGCCGGGAAGGCGCGGCCCTGGTGGTGAGACTGTTGCGAAAAGACGATGCCTTCTTTCCGCTGTGATCCTATCCGAGGAGCGAAAGAACTGCCTGCGGGGCCGAGTTCGCCTGGGCGAGCATGGCCGTTCCGGCCTGCATCAAGATCTGGTTCTTGGTGAAGGTTGTCATTTCCGAGGCCATATCCACGTCGCGGATCACCGATTCCGCCGCCTGAACGTTTTCGATCATGCTCGACAAGTTTGCCGATGCATAACTGAGGCGGTTCATGTAGGCGCCCACGGTGCTTCTGCTGTCGGACAGCGTGTCGATGGCGCTGTCGATGGTCGTCAGTGCCGTCTGTGCCTTTGACTGCGTCGAAAGCATATCGGAGACCAGACTCAGCGATGATGCCTGAGAATCGGCAAGGTTGATGCTCAGCTGGTTGTCGGATGTATTCTCGGAACCGATCTGGAAGTCGAGCGAGGTGCCGGCGCTGCCTGCCGTGGTGATGGTCAGGCCGTCGAGGTCGTTGGTATCCCATTCCGCGTCGAGTGTGAAGGAAATGCCCAGATTGGTGAAGTCGACAGCGCTCCCCGCCGTGGCCGCCACGGACTGGTTGGTGCCGTCGGCGCCGGTGAGGACGATGTTGCTGCCGGAAGTGGAGAATGTCCAGGCCTGGGCCGTGGCGCCCGCGTCGACGCTGACCGAGGAAATGCCGAGTTTATCGAAGGTGATGGTGTCACCATCGGCAGCCGTGGTGTCGGTGACGGTTGCTGCGATGACCAGATCGGACTGATCTTCGCCCATACCGGCGACGGTGATCGTCCCCTCACCGGTGTTGACGGTAGCGGTGAACTGCATGCCGTTGCCGTTCGAGAGCACCAGGCCCGATGCCGTGCCGTCTTTTGCGATGGTCCAGGCATTGGCGCTGTCTTCCAGGTTTTCAATGGATGAATCCAGCGTACCGGTGATGCCGGTAACGGCGGTGAGATCGCCGGTGGCGGTGGCGCCGAACCATGCGCCGCTCTCACCAACTGCCGTGGCATCGGAACCGTGAGAGGCATCGGCCACGGTTCCCGTCATGGTGCCCGCCGCCAGGTTTCCTGTGAGCAGATCCGTACCGGCGTAGTTGGTGCTGGTGGCGATCCGGTCGAATTCCGAGATGAGCTGGTTTGCTTCATCGTTGATCTTGTCGATGTTCGATCCGGCGTTACCGGAAGAGGCCTGCGTAGCCAGTTCCTTCAGACGGGTCAGGATGTTTCCCATCTGGTCCAGCGAACCTTCAGCCACCTGCAGGAGGGCGTTCGCCTCGGAGGTGTTTCTGCTGGCCACCTTGTAGCTGGCGATGTCGGCCCGGAATGACTGGGAGATGGCCAGTCCCGCCGCGTCGTCGGCGGCCTTGTTGATGCGGTAGCCCGAAGAGAGCTTTTCAAGTGATTTTGCAATGGCTGCATCGGATGCGCTTAACTGACGATGTGCGTTCATTGCCGCGATATTGTTCTGAATTCTTAAACCCATGATCTATCCTCCTTGATAGTGTGTCGCCGCCGGCGTCCATGCCGTGCGGTAAAGTAAAAATGTTAATGTTATAAATAAATCGTTACCTTGTGCCTGTAAGGAAAAGAGCTTCCTTGATGTTGCCTGCGATGTTCACCTCCTTTCTGAAAGTTGACACTACTATCGGCAGAAGGCAGAAATAGCTTTAGCCATTTTTTCGATGTGTCTGGTTTTTGTACTATGGTGTGTCTTCTTGGGGACTGCAGGAAGTGCGCTATCGCTGTGTTCTATGTTCTGTGTTCTATGTTCTGTGTTCTATGTTCTGTGTTCTATGTTCTATGTTCTATGTTACGCTGTAACTACATTTCTATTGTGTGAAGCGTCAAAGAGAGGGGAGTGGCCCATGAGCTTCCCATGAGCTTTTGAGATTCCCTTTTTCACGAAGCCGGTTGCGTGCATTAAGGAGCGCCGGAAGGACGGGATGCGTGACGTTCAATGTCATTGAGTTGTGCCGAAATGCGGTGGGCAATTGCGTCGCCGGGAATATTCTTCCCCCTCAGGTTGTTCCCGATACCGGCAAATAATGCCGCCAGGTCGGCGAAGGAGGCGATGGTGACATCTCTGGGGAGCGAGAGAATGCGAAGCATCTCGTCGCAGTGCCTGACTACCTCTTCGATGCGTCCCTCGGCGAGGAGCAGCAGGGACGCCCGGAGTCGGGCCCCGATATGTTCCTCATCCATTTCTGATACCGCGGTGCAGAGGGCGAGGGCGCTTTCCGCATCGCCGTACCGTGCGGCAAAGTCGGCAAGTTCCATGCACCAGGAAAGGGAAAGGTCCGCCATGGCCAGGGCGACGGTGCGCATTCGTGCGGCGCGCATACGGTCCTTCTTAAGGATTCCGATCTTGAAAAGGGCCTCCACCACCCGCGAGTCTTCTGTGCCGCCGGCAAGGGCGTAGGCCTGTTCCAGATAGGGCAGGGCCGAATCGATGCGGCCCGCGCTTATCAGGGCCAGTCCCGCGTGACGGAACACTGCGACTCTGTCGGCGGCGCAGTCCAGTGCGCCGCGAAAGAGCCTTTCGGCCTCATCGATGGTTCCCCGCTTCAAATGCGCCGATCCCATCCAGCCGTAGATCTTCCAGGCATCGCCGTAGGTGGCCACATGCACCATTTCGGATGCGCCGGCGCCGGTACGGTAGCGGTTGAGGTGCTCCAGATACCGGGTTCCGTAGTCCAGGACGGATGCCCACTCCTTTTCTTCAAAGGCGATCATGGTGCGGGCCGCCAGGACGTCGATCTGGTCCCCGAAGCGGTCGAAGGCCTTTGCACAGTAACGCCTCGCCTCCTCGTAGCGTTTTGAGAGGATCAGCGCCCGGATCACGTCGTAGTAGGCCCGTACGTAGGTTTTGTTGGTGATATTCTGGGACTCCGCCAGATCCACCGCAATCATGCCTTCCTTCAGGGATTCCTCGAACAGATCGAGCGATGCGTAGGAGGAGCTGAGGTACATGTGGGCGGCAGCGGAGGCGGGATTTTCGGCGATCTGCCTTCTCAGGAGTGCTGCGGTGCGCTGGAATTTCTTCTCGGCCATGCCGCGCCCTTTGTCGTATCCATAGTGGATGATGCGGTTGAGTGAGCCGCCGGGCTGCGAAAATCCCGTCAGATTGTTGTGGACGATCCCCTCATACCGTATGGCGCCGTTATTCAGAAAAAGACGAATCGAATCGTTGCAGACGGTTTCCCGCCCACGGGACATCATGTTTTCCACCTTCATGACCATCGAGTCGATTCCCTTTGTATCGGCCAGGGCGATTTCGTCTCTGAGGCTCCGCACTGACGCGGGCGCCAGGACCTCGTCGGCATCGATGATGAAGATCCATCGTCCCCGGGCGTAAGCGATGGACTGATTGCGATGGAGGCTGAAATTCTGCTCCCAGGGGTGATGAAACAGGCGGGCGCCGAAGGCCTGTGCAATTTCCACGGTGCGGTCGGTCGATCCCGTATCGACGATGACCAGTTCATCCACATGGTCCCTGATGCTTTCGAGACAGCCCGGAAGCATCGCTTCTTCGTCCTTTACCATCATACAGGCGGAAAGCAGGATATCGGTGCTTTCTCGATGCCCTCTTTCGCTGTGATGTCCGCTGTCAGTAAGTACACTCACCATGTGCGCCCTTTCATGTCGTGATGTGCGTGAAATTGCAAACCCGTCAATCCTGATGAAGCAAGATCAGTGCCAGAAATACCCCGGGCGTTCCCCTGCGTCTGCGTTTGAAAAATATACTGGCATAGTACTTGCTTTGTTCTGTATGCGGGCATGAAAAAAGCGCCTGTGGTGAGTAGGCGAGAGCGGCCTTATTGTTTCTCGCAGCAGATATGGCAGGTGAGGTCAGGTGGGATGTGATGGACATGCAGTCGAGTATTAAACAGGGCGAGTTGTTGTATGAAAACGGGCGTATCGGTGAAGCCGAAGCCCTCTTTGCCGCGCTGTTGAAAGAGGAACCGGATAACTGTAGAATCATCAATAATCTTGGAGTAATAGCTTTTGCCAGACAGGATATTGCCCATTCGCTTCGATATTTTATGGATGTGCTTGCGCTTGATCCCTCCAGCAGGGATGCCCTTGCAAATATAGCGGATATCTTCAAAACGTATCCGCAGAGACAGGATCTGCATGCGCTTCTGAAAGAGTTCATGCCTGTGTATAGAGCCCCGTCCGGAGCGCCCGGTGCGGACGCCGATATTCTGGCGGGCAAAAAAATCATCCACTGTCCCTTCGAGATAGCCGGCAACATGGCGCGGATTGCGAGGTATCTCAGGGCCCGGGGGGTGCACGCCGTGAGCGCAAATTATTACGACTCCTGGCTGCAATATCAATGCGATATCAATCTGAACATCAACAGCCTGCCGCAGGAAAAAAAGGGCGCGGCAATCGACGCGTTTGCCCGTCAAACTATTGACGAGTACGACATCTTCCATTTTCATTTTGCCCACTCACTCTATCCGGACCTGCGAGATCTGGAGGAGCTGAGAAGCAGGGATAAAAAAATACTCTTTTCCTTCTGGGGGAGCGACATGCGGGGGCCCGAATGCCTGCTCTACAACACAGCCAAGTTCCTCGGCTACGATCCGCCTCCACCCTATACCTTTACCTTCAAACAATATATCGCGCATAAGACGATAAACCGCTATGCCCATGTAATGCTGGGAGACCCCTATATTCCCCGTTCGCTGATGATATACGGTCTCATCGACCCTCTTGAATGGACCCTTGAGGAAAAGCAGCGGCTCATCGAAAAAAAGCTTGTCGACAAGGATCCCGGAAAGGTTTATTTTCTGCACGCTCCCTCAACAGGCTGGAAAAAAGGGACCAAGATCATTGTCGAATTGCTGGAAGAGTGCAAAAACGAGGGGATGCCCATTGAGCTTATCTATGTAAGCGGGATGCCGACGGCGAAGGCCAAAGAGAAGTACGTCTATGCCGATTTTGCCATCGATCAGATCGCGGGCGGCACCTTTGGTCTTTTCGGAAACGAGATGATGTGCTGGGAGATTCCCGTACTGGTCTATCAGGGGAGCGAGTGGGAGGAACGGCGCAATTATCCGCCGATCATCAATGTGGTAAAACGCACCTTTAAGGAAACAATAATGGATTGCATCGCAATGAAACACGATGGCCGGCATGGGGAACTGGGCAGAAAATCGAGGGAATGGGTGCTTGCCAATACCGATATCGGCGTCAACCTGCCGAGGTTTCTCGATCTCTACAGGACGCTTGCGGCCGGGAAGGAAATTCCCCACTTCTGCAACAGGGAGTGATACCGGCAGGAAGAGATGCTGCAGAGGGGAGTCAAATCGGATTTTTACCGATACATGATTCAGGAAAATATCTTCGGTCAACTGGGGATTACCCTCAGAGATTATGACAGACGGCTGTATGCATGAGGAATCTGTAGATGTGCGGAATCGCAGGCTTATATCACATGATGCGCAGAGAGGTCCCCGCCCATTGCCTGAAAAAAATGTGCGATGTCATGGGGCACAGGGGACCCGATGATGAAGGGTATGTCTACTTTCATGTGTGTAATGCACCTTACGAGGATGAAGGATACTGGGTGGAGAGGGGAAAGGATATGCCCGACATCCCCGACCGGGCAGCATGGCGGGAGCATTTTCACGGGAACGGCCATTTCAATCTTGCCCTGGGGCATCGCCGTCTATCCGTCATCGACCTCACCTCCTACGCCCACCAGCCCATGTCGAACCGGACTAACGGACGGTGGATCACCTATAACGGGGAGATTTACAATTTCAGGGAACTTCGCCGTGAATTGCAGGAGAAGGGACACTATTTCTTTTCGCAGTCCGATACGGAAGTCATTATTCATCTCTATGAAGAGTATGGTGAAAAGGCGGTGGAGCGCCTGAACGGCATTTTTGCCTTTGCCCTCTGGGACGGAAAAAAAACAGGCTGATTCTTGCGCGGGACCGTTACGGGGCAAAGCCCCTCTACTATATCGTGCGAAACGAAATCCTTGCCTTCGCGTCGGAAGTGAAGGCATTGCTGCAGGTGGAAGGGATCGATGCGTCGCTGGATCTGCATGCCCTGTGCGATTATTTTACGTTTCAAAATACCTTCGGGGATCGCACGCTCTTTAAAGACATCGCCCTGCTGGAGCCGGGGCATTACGTCGTGGTGGAGGACGGCGCCGTAAGAAAGGAGCAGTACTGGGATTTTTCCTTTGAGGATTCAGAGGACAGAGGCGAAGCCTATTACGTGCATACCCTCAGAGAGCTGCTGGAACGGACCGTGGAACGGCAGCTCGTGTCGGATGTCCCCGTGGGCAGTTACCTCTCGGGAGGTCTCGATTCCAGCACCATTGCCGCTTTTGCCTCGAAGTTCATCCCCCGCCTCATGACCTTCACGGGCGGCTTCGATGTGGCCACGGCGGTGAGCCTGGAAAACTTTTTTGATGAACGGGACAAAGCGGAGCTCCTTTCCAGTCACTTCGGGACGGAACACTATCAGATGGTAATTCACGCGGGAGACTTCCAGTGGGCGCTGCCCCGGGTCATATGGCACACGGAAGACCTTCGGGTCGGCATGTCCTATCCCCACTACTACCTGTCGCAGCTTGCAAGTAAATTCGTCAAGGTGGTGCTGGCGGGGCCGGGCGGAGATGAAACCCTGGGAGGCTACCCCTGGCGGTACCGTATGGTCGAAGAGTGCCGAAACTGCGGGGATTTTGAAAAAATATCCTACCGTTATTGGTCCCGCCTCGTTGCCGATGAGGATAAAAGGGATTTTTTCAGCACCGATGTGTGCGGAGCGTTGGGGGGCTACTCCTCATTCCGCTCGCTGCAGCGGGTCATTCAGCGCGACGGGAACCACAACTTTTTAAAAAAGGCGCTGTACGTCGATGCCAAGACCTTTCTTCACGGCATTCTGGTTATTGAAGACAAGCTGAGTATGGCCCATTCCCTGGAATCGAGGGTGCCTTTTCTTGACAATGAACTGGTTGATTTCACATCAAAAATTCCTGCAAAATATCTCATTGACAGCTCCTGGATTTCCGGCGCCGGCGACGATATCAATCTGTCAGGCAAATACGTGCTGCGCCGATCAATGGAAGGCGTGCTTCCCGATGAGATCATAAAAAACCGCAAGCAGGGGTTCAGCGCTCCCGATCAGTCTTGGTACATGCAGCAGCTCGTTGACTATATCCGGTCGATGATCCTTTCCGACAGGGCACTTGACCGGGGATATTTCAGAAAAAATTTTCTTGAGACGATTCTTGACGAACATGTGCGGGGCGACGCCAACCATCGCCTGCTGATCTGGTCGCTGCTTTCCTTTGAGTGGTGGAATAGAATATTCATTGATGGTGAACGATATGCATGACACAGTAACTCCTCAATCACAGACGGAATTGCCTGCTCACGAGGCGTTCTCTTCCGTACTCGCGGTTCCCGCCTTTCCCCGCCGTGTTACGGTGGAGCTGACCAATCACTGCAATCTGAACTGCACCATGTGTCCGAGGCGCTATATGACGATGCCCGGAGGATTCATGTCGGTGTCTCTTTTTACCCGCATCATCGATGAAATGGCGGCGCACCCCGGTACCGTGCTGGTGCCTTTTTTCCGGGGGGAGTCACTGCTCCATCCTGAATTTACTGCCATGATCGCCTATGCAAAACCGCGCGTCGGGTCGGTACAGCTTGCCACCAACGCCACATTGATGAATCGCGCCATCGCCGAAGCCCTGATCGATCTGGAAGTTGATTTCGTCTCCTTCAGCATTGATTCCGCCGATCCCGAAATATACGGGCGTGTGCGGAGGAATGCCGATCTTGGAGATGTTTTGAGGAATATCGAATATCTCTGCACGATGAAGCAGGAGAGGAACGCGAAAAAGCCGCAGATCCAGGTATCAGTAGTGGAAACGGACGATACCGCGGAGGGCGTGGAAGCGTTTATCCGCTTCTGGTCGGGAAAGGTTGATCGTGTCCGTGTCTACAGGGAGCACTCCCGGGACGGGCATTTCGGTGCGCTTGGGGGTGAGAGAGAAGAAAGGCCGTCCAAGTCGAGAAAACCCTGTCTGAAGCCCTTCAATGACCTGGTGGTGTACTGGAATGGCGAGGTCGCCCTCTGCAACCACGACTGGAATAGAACGGCGCCGCTGGGGAACGTGCACGACCGTTCGATTCAGGAGATCTGGCGGAGTGATGCATACGAGCTTCAGCGGAGGGCGCAGATCGGTATGGGGGAGATGGAGGATCTCTGCAGGGGGTGCGATCATTGGGAGGCCTATTGGCGAAAAGATCAATTGATTGGAGTGCTCTATGAAAACGATTTTCAAGACTGAGGAAGCGCCTGCAGGACGGATTCCCATCACAAAGCCGGTATTTGATGAAGAGGAAGAAGCGGCGGTGGTGCATGTCCTGAGATCGGGCTGGCTGGTCCAGGGGCCGCGTGTCGCCGAATTCGAAGAACTGTTCAGAACATGGATCGGTGTACGCCACGCCGTCGCCACGAGTTCCTGTACGACGGCCCTTCATCTGGCGCTGCTGGCGGCCGGTGTGGGGCCGGGAGACGGGGTGCTGCTTCCCTCCTTTACCTTCATCGCAACGGCCAATGCCGTTGAATATACCGGCGCTACACCCCTGTTCATCGATATCGATCCTGCCACTTATACCATCGATCCCGTCAGGATAGAAGAGTGTCTGAGCAAGAAATCGGGGTCGCTCCGCCCCAGAGCGATTATTCCCGTGTCCCTCTTCGGCCTTTGCGCCGACATGGAGGCCATTCGCGATATTGCCGACCGCTATGATCTGTGTATCATTGAAGATGCCGCATGCGGCTTCGGCGCGAAAAGGAACGGCCGCTTTGCCGGCACCGAGGCGCTGGCCGGCTGTTTCAGTTTTCATCCCCGCAAATCCATCACCACCGGTGAGGGGGGTATGGTCGTGACCGATAATGACGCGATCGCCGATCGTGTGCGAACACTGAGAGACCATGGCGCTTCGAAGACCGACCTGGCCCGGCATCTGGCGCAGGGCGGTTCGCTCCTCCCCGAGTTTGCCATGCTCGGGTACAACTACCGGATGACCGATCTCCAGGGGGCCCTTGGCGTCACGCAGATGAAAAAAGCGGAGGCAATTTTAGAGGCCCGTCGGAGGGCCGCCCGCCGGTATAATGAGCTGCTCGTTTCCAGTGAGTTTATAACGCCTCCTTTTGTACCTGTGAACTGCACCCATGCCTATCAGTCCTATGTGTGCCTCTATCAGGGACAGGACTTGACGTCGAAGGACGGACGAACACTCAACTGGCCCTCGATTGCACGTTGGAACAGCGCGCGGAATCGTCTCATGGCCTATCTCGAAGGAGAGGGCATTGCGGTGCGGCAGGGCACCCACGCCGTTCATACGCTGGACTATTACAAAAAAAAATATGGTCTTGCCGATTACGATTATCCCTTTTCCTATATTGCCGATAGACTTTCCATCACTCTTCCGCTCTATTGCGGCATGGAAGCCACTGTGCAGGAACGTGTCGTCACACTGCTGAATGGGGCAGGCAGTCAGCGCGGCGCCCTATGATGGAGCTTCGTAGGGAACAAAGCGCGCCCGGTATCCGACGGTAAACTTTATCCAGTCAATCTCGACGGGAGACCGTTTTTTTGTATATCTTTTCGAACGCAAATCAAAGACGGAGAAAGGGCGCCCTTCACACATCGACAGGTTTTCAACGTCCTTTGCCAGAACAATGCTTCCTTCACGGTAGTCACCGCAGACTGCATCGGGGGAAGTTTCAACGACATGTACGAGATGGCGATACTGAGGGTAGTGCGCGATGAATTCATCGACCATCCCTTTCAGAAGGGAAAATTTTTCCTCCGGCGATATTTTTTTCCAGAAATTGAGTTTTTCGGTGATATTTACGGCAGGGATGCCTGCGTAGGTGTGATAGGGTGCCGTATCGCGCGTCACCACGGCACCTGTCATGATGATGGAATTTCTCCCGAGGGTAAGTCCCGGCGATATCACCGCGCCGCCCACGATCCAGACGTTATCCTCTATTACAAGAGGTTTGCTGCCGAAGAGAGTGCATCCTTCCAGTAATTCGCCGCTTGCCACATGGGTCCACAATTGGGACTGTGTGCCGATGCGGACGTTGTTGCCAATGGTCAATTCTTCCGTGGCGTTGAGAATCGCCTGCTGGCCTATCCAGCAATTGTGACCGATCAAAAGCCGTTTATACCCGCTGTGAAGCCCGCTGTTGTGAAGTTGAGAGAAATCGAGCATTGTAAAAGAGGGAACCAGTATCTGGTTGGCGAAGCCGATAAAGGTGTTATCGCCGAGCCGTAAACAGGACATGGGGGATGCTATGCCTCTGATAACGGTATCCTTCTCTATGATCGCATCATGGCCGATCCGTATTTCCTCCGCCTCAATCGTCACATTGTCGCCGATACGAACTCCCGCGCAGAGGGAGATGTGGCGGGCTCGCATGCATATGTTGCGTCCGAAACTGCAGTCTTTAAATATGCGTACATCAAATCTTTTCATAGGGCCCGAGAGATTCCGGACTGCCCCGTAGTGGGAGGGCCTCGCTGTGGTGTTTTTCATTTCCATCTCATACCGACGCCGCCTTTAGTGCGGATATATGGGATATAGTGCGGTAATTGAATATGGCAGCCTTTTCCATGCGATCAATAAAGGACCGGCACATGGATTCGAGCATCAAGGCGTCGTCCACCGGCGTCCAGGAAGCCTGTTCCAGTGCGGCGCTTTCCCGCAGCGCTTCGCCGATGACGAGACATTCCTTCTGTGCCTGCCGGTCGAGGACCGCCATTTTTTTGTCGCCTGTGACAATCAGGCGATACCCCTCGTCGGAATTGAGGGTGCCTGAGACAATGCATTTATGCACCAGGCCGGACTTGAAGAGCGCTCGTGTTTCCACCATTGCGGTTTCATCGCACGAAGGGGCGCCCTGTGTGTGCGTCAAGAGCGACAGGGGTTTCGAACCTATCAGATGCGTCGCGATTTCCACTTCCTCCTCGGCGCGTCTCAGAAGGGCGTCTGTCCTGTACCTGCGGCTGAGATGAATCGAAGACATGCCTGTGACGGTTCCCAATTCCTTCGAATCGATCAGAGTTTTGATACGCGAGATCAAGGGATGGAACAGACGCGGCGAGCCTGCCATCAAGACCAGACGATGGGTGGATGCAAGTCCTTCAATTTCCCTGATGCCCTCGCCGTCCGGCGCGAAGGCGTGGTCCATCATCAGGTGTTTGCCCGCAGTGAGACAGCGTAGTGCCAGTTCGATTCCTATGTCGCTCGGCGTCGAGGCAACCAGCGCATCGATCTCGGGATCTTGCAGGATATCCTGAAGGGTGCGTTCAGCGACATCGTGAAGATCGCCTCCGTCTCCGGCTACAGGGGGATTTTTACGGCAGACTGCGGCGAGCATGTGACGGGAGCGGAAAATTCGAATAAGCGAAGAGGTGCTTTCTTCGTGAGATCCCATAAGGGCTACTTTTTTCATAGGCCACTCCTTCGCACCTCAATGATGACAAGAGACACTCCTTCCATCCCCTGCAAAAATAGGGACACAATCATCTTAGCAAATCCCGTACCAGAGGAACCCTTTTTGAAAAGGGGCGGCTCTTTTTCTCCAGGCTTGATGAGTGCAGGGATTTTTTGGGGGTCTGAAAAAAAGACTCAAGTTTTTTTCATCGATTCCGATCATAGGTTCACAGGTTGCATAGGATTAAATCGTTGCAGGACGTTCAAACGGTTCAAATGTTGTTGAGGGAGTACTGGAGTGGCCAAAACATTTTATTCCACAACCGAGGTTGCCGATCTTCTCAAAGTCAATCGAGTAACAGTGTATCGGTGGGTGAGAGACGGTAAAATCAGTGCGTACGGCATAGGAAAACACATAAAAATTCATACATCTGAAGTGGGGCGCCTGCTTCATGATTTCGGACTTTCGGGCGATGTGCTCGACGAGCTCTGTGGAGGCGAGGAGAATAATTGTTTCGATGCATCGGCCAGATTTTCGGAAGATGATAAAACAGGGGAAAAACTAGTCGTTGCCGTTGATGACGATGAGGCAATTCTTGACTGTATCCGGGAATTATTTGCCCAGGGCGATCTGGCGAAACACTGCAGGCTCATGACATTTTCCGACAGTGTGGAAGCGGCGCTGGTCATCGGCGGGAGGAAGCCGGATTTACTGGTGCTCGATGTAATTATGGATCATCTCAATGGGATAGAACTGGCCGAAAAAGTCCGTCTGATTTTTGAAGATGTGAAAATAGTGTTTCTGTCCGGCTATCCGGGTAATGGCAGCGCTGAGAGAATCCGGCGAATACACCCCGTGGAATTTCTGGTTAAACCCATTGATTTGGCAGTTCTGTCCGGGGTTATAAAAAGAGCGCTTGCCCTCTGATGCATGAGTGGGATGTCTGCCCGACGATGCCGGTAAAAAAAGGAAGCGGCACTTTTATTGAAGAAGAGCGGTTGACTACGTGGAAAGGAAGTAAAATGTGCAGTTTCCCGATATGAAAGAAGAAGCAATATTGAAGGAGGAAAATGACATGCAGACCAACGTGACGGATCAAAAAGAAGAAGTACAACGTAAGAATGTGAAGGAAGGGAAGTTTCTCACCTTTGAACTGGGTGGTGAAGAATACGGGGTGGAGATTCTCAAGGTGAAGGAAATCATCGGTATTATGAACATCACCTCGGTGCCGCAAACCCCCCACTATGTAAAAGGTGTCATCAATCTGAGGGGAAAGGTGATTCCGGTTATCGACCTGCGGCTTAAATTCGGCATGGAAACCCATGATTATGACGAGCGTACCTGTATTATTGTGATCGATATCGCCGATCATTACGGGCGAAGCATTGTCATGGGGATTGTGGTCGATTCCGTTTCAGAAGTGCTTAATATTCGTCAGGAAGATATCGAGGATACCCCTACCTTCAGTGTGGATCTCAATACGGGCTTCATTCTCGGCATGGCAAAGGTAAAAGGGGATGTCAAAATCCTTCTTGATATTGACAAGGTGCTTGGCGCAGAAGAAGTGGCGGCCATAAGCTCTGTGATGCAGTAGATGAGAGAAGAAAGGATGGTGGCGGTATGAAAAAAATGACACTCAAGAATAAACTGATACTGGGATCTCTGACACTTGTGATCTTTGTTATGGTGGCGACCACCCTGGTAGTCTCATATCTGATCAACCGTCAGAATGGCGCGCAGTCTTTTGATATCGTGACGAAATCACTCAACGTGGTTGCCAGTGATCTCGGGGAAAAAAAGGGTAAAATTGCTGCCGATGCGTCGCAGGCATCGACAATGAATGACATGGGGTCTTCTCTCAAATTCGTGTATGAGATGAAAGATGACGACTCCGGTTCGGACAGTATGCTGGGCAGCACTTATGAGCAGATGGTGGCCGCTCTCTATCAGGTCGGCGTAACCAGCGACCTCTGGAAAATGGCAATTTACGGCATGGAAGGCACGTTGATCGCCTTTGTCGTCGAAGGGGAGAAGGGCACCTACACAAAGGGGTATTGTACGAAGGATTCCGTGTACAGCATACAATCGGAAAAGGGGGTGCAGGCGGCGGGGGTCAAATGGCAGCAATCAAAGGGTGTTGGTGACTTCGGGATTGCGCCCCAGTTTTCTCAAACTGTTCCCGAAAAAAGTGAGGTGACGTACAAGCGTTACGGTGATTCTCTCTGTATCACGGCATATGCCCCGATTATGGCGGATGACTACAACAAGCAGACCAGTGAACTTGAAAAAAAGCAGTTCGGTGTGGTGGTCGCAATCCGCAAACTCGACGATGCCTTTGCGCAAAAGATGGCGGGCCTCACGGGAACAGGAATAAATATTTTTTCCAAAGACGGTCTGAGTGCGGGTACCCTTGGAGAGTATCAGTCGATCAATCTTGAGAAGGGAACCGCCGTTGCTGCACAGGAAGGAGCCGGAACGAAAGAGTATACATTGAATCGCATCGCGCTGAAAAGCGGCGGGTATTTCCAGGGTGCGCTGCCCCTCTATGATGGACCGACGGAGATCGGTTCGATCTCGGCGTTGTATTCTGAAGCGGTGGCATGGGCAAATACATGGCAAGTGATCAAGATACTGGCGCTTGTCTGCGTAATTTGCGTGCTTGTGGTCATTCCCCTCGCATTACTGGTGTCCAATTCACTGACCAAACCTATTTATCGAATTATTGAATCGTTGAGCGTCACCGCGGACGAGGTGACCGGCGCATCCGGTCAGGTGTCGAACTCGAGTCAGCAACTGGCCGAGGGCGCCGGGGAACAGGCCTCGTCGATTGAAGAGACCTCATCGTCTCTGGAAGAGCTTGCCTCGATGACGAAACAGAATGCCGATAATGCGCAGCAGGCCAACGGATTGATGCAGCAGGCCGCCGATATCGTGACAGAGGTGAGCGGAAAGCTGGAGCAGATGACCATGGCCATCACCGAGATCGATCATAATTCCGGCGAGACCCAGAAGATCATCAAGACCATTGACGAGATTGCCTTCCAGACAAATCTGCTTGCACTGAATGCGGCCGTCGAGGCAGCCAGAGCGGGAGAAGCGGGCGCAGGATTTGCCGTGGTGGCCGAGGAGGTGCGGAATCTGGCCATCCGGTCGGCAGAAGCGGCGAAGAATACGAACGATCTGATTGGCAACACGGTAAAATCAGTCCAGGAGGGGGCCAAGCTCAACGGTGAAACGAACGAGGCCTTCGAGAAGAACGCAGAGATCGCGGGTAAGATTCGTGATCTGATCGGTGAAATTGCCGCAGCGTCGCAGGAGCAGTCGCAGGGAATCGAGCAGATAAACCGCGCCGTGGCGGAAATGGACAAGGTGACCCAGCAGAATGCGGCGAATGCCGAAGAAAGTGCTGCAGCCTCGGAAGAAATGAGTGCACAGGCCATGGGTATGCAGGACATTGTCCGCGCGATGATCGCCATGGTCGGCGGCGCCAGCAAAGAGAAGCTTCAGAAACAGCATGCCGTGCACGCTGAGCAGCATGCAGCCCAAAACGGCAGCGGACGTTATGAGGCAGTTCCCGCCCTCGGTACCACAAGCCTTCGCGGAAACAGGAAGGGAAATGGAAAAATAACGGGTTCACGAATGAATACAATCGATCCCGAAGAGGTAATTCCATTGAATGAGGGCAGTTTTGAAAACTTTTAACATGCCTTGAAAATACGGGCGTGTTTTTATGAAACAAATACCGCCGGACCTGGACTGAAAAGGATAGGTGCATGATGGACCTGAGTGCTACACGGGTAAAAAGCTACGAGCTTCACGATGCGGATTTTGAAAAAATCAGCCGTTTTGTGTACGATCTGTGTGGTATCAACCTGCACGATGGAAAGAGAGAGCTGGTAAAGGCCCGTCTCAATAAGAGGTTGAAAGAGGGTAATTTCACCTCTTTTTCCGAATACCTGAGGCATGTGACGACGCAGGAGGGTACGGAAGAACTGACCGCGATGATTGATTCGCTCTCCACGAATCTTACCAGTTTTTTCAGAGAAGAGTCGCATTTTCATGCACTCCGCGAAATTGTGGCGGCCAGGGTGAAAGCCGGGCCGCTGCTCCGGGGGGGGGTGAGATTGAAGCTGTGGAGTGCCGGGTGCTCCACGGGGGAGGAACCCTATACAATGGCGATGGTGCTCCACAGCGTACTTCAGGGGTGCCGATCGGATGTGAAAATTCTGGCAACGGATATTTCCACAAAGGTGCTGAAGCAGGCTGTTGCCGGCGTGTATCAGGAGAAAGGCATCGCCCGGATTCCCCAGGCAATGCTGCGTGCATATTTTCAGCAGGGTACGGGGAAGTGGAAAGGGCAGTATCGAGCCAAGGATGTCCTGAGGCAGATGATTCACTTTGCCAGATTTAATCTTAAAGATCCGATCTCGTTCAACGAGGGCTTTGACATTATCTTCTGTCGCAATGTGATGATCTATTTTGACAAGGAAACACAACGGGTACTCATCAACAGATTCTATGACTGCCTCAAGGATGGAGGATATCTCTTTGTGGGACATTCGGAAAGTTTGACGGGACTCGCTCATCGCTTCAGATATATTGAACCAAGCGTATATCGGAAATAGACCCTATGGCACAGATTATTGTGGGAGTTGCTGATTTTAAAGTGAGTGGAAATGTCGAGGATTTGCTTGTCACATATGCACTCGGTTCCTGTATCGCCGTTGCCGTGTTCGATGCCCATGCGAGGGTGGGAGGATTGCTGCACTTTATGCTGGCCGATTCCTCGATCGATAAAAAAAAGGCAATGATGCGGCCGGCGATGTTTGCCGACACAGGCATACCGCTCCTGTTCAAAAGCTGCTACAAACTCGGAGCGGAAAAAAAACGAATGTCCGTCAAGGTTGTCGGGGGCGCCAATATACTCGACAAGGATAACCGCTTTCAGATCGGGCACAAAAACATTACGGCCATACGAAAGATATTCTGGAAAAATAATGTATTTGTTGATGGCGAAGACACAGGGGGTGATTTCAACCGGACCGTTCGTCTCGATATTGCAACCGGGACCACCTATGTGTCGAACGCCAAGGGATATGAAAAGATAATTTAAAGGAAGTAACATATGTACGTCGCGGGGTTTGGGCCATGTCATTTAATGTATTGATTGTTGATGATTCCAGTTCAATGAGATCGGTGATCAGAAAAGTGGTTACCATGTCGGGTTTTGAAATGGACAATTGCTTCGAGGCGGGAAACGGGAAAGAAGCACTTGCCGTTATGTCGGAGAATTGGGTGGATTTGGTGATTTCCGATATCAATATGCCCGAAATGAACGGGATTCAGATGTTGTGTCAGATGAAAGCCGACGATCTGCTCAGGACGATACCTGTGGTGATTGTTTCCACGGAAGGCAATGAAGAACGTATTCACGAAGCCTTTGAAAAAGGTGCGGGAGGGTTTCTGAAAAAACCTTTTCAGCCTGAGGATTGCCGGCAGATGCTCTATCAAGTGATGGGGATGGAGGAGGATGGACACTATGGAACAAATGATGACGATCTTGGGGAGTTCGATTTTTGAAGTATTTGAAAAGATGTTTTTTATCTTTCTCGATCCTGCGGACCAGGAGGAATCGGGCTATGAGTGGGAGTCGACCATCAGTTTTGAGGGTGCTGAAAGTGGAGAGATAAAACTTTCTCTTTCCGATGCAATTTTAAGAACAATGGTACAAAATATGCTTAATATCCCCGAAGACGGTATTTCTTCAAGTGATATGGAAGACTGTGCGCGGGAAGCCGTGAACATGATATGCGGTAATTTCCTTGCAAAATACGACAAGACAAAGAGGTTCGACTTGTCGATTCCTGTGTGCGCACCGATAACGGAAGGAAGCAGCGATTTACGTTCGTATGCGCAAAGGCTTTGTTATACATGCGATGAGACCAATACGGGGGTCTCCATCGCTCTCGTGTCGCGGAGCGGAAAATGAAACCCATAAGAGTGCTTATCATTGATGATTCGGCTATTGTGAGAAAAATACTGTCTCAAGAGCTTGCCCGTTTTCCGGATATCGAGATCGTCGGAACCGCGCCGAATCCCTTTGTCGGCAGGGATAAGATTCTTAAGCTCAAACCGGATGTGATTACTCTGGATATCGAAATGCCGCGCATGGATGGGCTTACTTTTCTCAGGAAGCTTATGAAACATTACCCGATGCCGGTTATTGTTGTCAGTGCGCTGACGCAGAGAGGGGGGAGCATGACCCTGGAAGCCTTTGAGATCGGTGCCGTGGACGTGATTCCCAAACCGGGAGGCTCATATTGTGTCGGTGATTTAAGTGAAGAACTTGCACAGAAGATCAGAGTAGCCTCACGGGCGAATATGAGGGCGCGAAGTAACGGCGATTCTTACGATTCCACGGTGTCTGAACCGATCAGAGCGCTTACGCAGACGTCCAACAAAGTGATTGCCATCGGTGCCTCGACGGGGGGGACGGAAGCACTGAAAAAGATACTTTCGATGATGCCTCCCGATTCTCCCGGCATAGTGGTGGTGCAGCATATGCCTGCAAATTTCACGACGGCCTTTGCCCAGAGGCTCGACAGCATGTGTGCGATGAAAGTGAAGGAAGCGGAGAACAATGATTCGATAACCCCCGGCACGGTGCTCATTGCGCCGGGGAATTATCATATGGTGTTCAGGAGGAGCGGCGCCCGCTACTATGTGGAGGTGAAAAACGGTCCTATGGTTCATCATCAGCGCCCCTCCGTGGATATCCTGTTCAAGTCGACGGCCCGTTATGCGGGGTCGAATGCAGTAGGGGTCATTCTCACCGGCATGGGCGCCGACGGTGCCGAAGGGCTGCTCGAAATGAGACAGGCAGGGGCAAAAACCGTCGCTCAGGACGAGAACAGTTGTGTGGTGTACGGAATGCCCAAAGAGGCTGTTAAAATGGGGGCGGTTGAAAAGGAAGTGTCCCTTTCCCGTATGGCTGAAGAAATTGTGAGGATGGTGTAGCCATGGATTATGAACGTATTACTAATCTTATTAATAAATTGACTTCAGATTTCCTTATCCTGGATGAACAGAGCATCGATGTGCCTGCAGCAGGCAAACTGCTCAATTCACTGGAGGAAATCATCGCAGAATCAAAGGATTCCGCAATGGGTGATCTGGTGTGTGTGGCAAAGGGGATCAATGGCCTGCTCGAAAAGATGGTGTTGGAAAGCGTGGATCACGAAGCTGGGTATGCGGTGTTCGAAAAGGGGATTGCCGCGATGCAGCAGATGGGAGAAAACTTGACCAGGAATGGTTCCTGTGGCGTTCCCATTACCGAATTCATGGGATCACTCTCACTGGTCATGGGCGACTCAGACGGAGAAAACGGAATACCGGAATACAGGGAAGAAAAGGAAGAAGCCGATCCTCCGGACGAGCAGCCTGACGAAGAGGAAGGGTTTAAAGTGCAGGATGAATCGCTGCTGCGGGATTTCATTGTCGAGGGGCTCGAATACATAGGCGAAATCGAGATCAACATTCTTAATCTTGAACAAAGTCCGGACGATAAAGAGTATATCAACGCAGTGTTCCGTCCCTTTCATTCGATAAAGGGTGTGGCAAGTTTTCTCGACCTGAAAGAAATACGCGACATTGCCCACGATCTGGAAAATCTGCTCGACCGGGCGCGCAGCAATGAACTGAATGTTGATTCAAAGCTCATCGACATTGTGCTTGAGGGCGCCGATATACTCAAAGAGATGATCGGAAGTCTCAATGACGTGATGGAGGGTAATCGCGCGCAACCCTATATCCCGGATATGTCCGGGCTGAGGGAGAAGATTGCCACTGTCGACGCTGAACCACCGGAGGAGGAGCGAAGTGTCAAGAAGCTAGGCGCCATACTGGTGGAAGACGGGGCTATAACCGAGGAAGTTCTGGAGGAAAGCCTTCAGAAAAGGGGTGACACAACAAAGAAAATCGGCGAGACGCTCATTGAGGAAGGAAAGGTCAAATCCAAACAGGTTTTGCAGGCCCTGCGCAAGCAGACGCGGCAGGTTACCGATACCAATACGATTCGCGTCGATGTTAAAAAACTTGACGATTTTGTCGACATGATCGGCGAGCTGGTGATCACTCAGTCCATGATAAAACAGAATCTTATGGCGCAGAAAAGCGAGGATAGAAAGCTTATGGGCGACATATCGCAGCTTTCGAGTATCACTTCGGAACTGCAGAGGACTTCGACAAGCTTAAGAATGGTGCCGATCAAGCAGACTTTTCAGCGGATGGCCCGCCTGGTGAGAGATCTGGCGAGGAATGCCGGGAAAGATGTGTCCGTTGAGATGGTGGGTGAAGACACGGAGATCGACCGCAAGATGGTGGAAGAGATCTATAATCCCCTTGTCCATATGGTGAGAAATGCCGTTGATCACGGATTGGAGTCAAAAGAAGTGCGTCTGAAGAACGGTAAGCCGGAAAAGGGACTTATTCAGCTGAAGGCCTATCACAAGGGGGGGAGCATTGTAATTGAGATATCGGACGACGGCGGAGGATTGAGCACTTCGAAAATTCTCAGGAAGGCACGTGAAAAGGGTCTCGTCGGCGAAGGGGATGATCTCTCGGACCAGGAGGTGTATAGGCTTCTCTTCCTCCCGGGTTTTTCCACTGCCGCGGCGGTGACGGATGTGTCGGGACGCGGAGTCGGTATGGATGTGGTAAAGCAGACGGTAGACAAACTACGGGGTAAAATTGAGATTAAAACTGTTGAAGGCGAAGGGACGACCTTTGCCACGCTCTTTCCCCTGACAATGGCGATAATCGACGGCATGATTGTAAGGGTGGGAAGCGAGAAATATATTATTCCGACCACGGCCATCAGGCGTCTCCTGAGACCTGGGAGGGAAAGCTATACACGGGTAGTGGGGAAGGGGGAAATGCTCAATGTTATGGGCGATCTTCTCCCGCTCTTGAGACTGTATGACGTGTTCGGTGTTGCGCCGCAATTTCAGAATCCCTGGGATGCGCTCGTCGTGGTGGTGGAGGCAGGGAACAGGTCAAAGTGTGTACTCGTTGATGAGGTGCTTGAAAAGGGCGAAGTGGTCATTAAGTCACTTGGGGGTGATTTCAAAAACATCAGAGGCATGTCCGGCGGTGCAATTCTGGGTGACGGCAACGTGGGACTCATCGTTGACCCCGAGGGTCTTTTTGAATTGAGTGAGAAACAGGCACTGTAAATTTTTTATTGTACATCAATTGGTTGTCAGGAGAATGGTATGAACAAAGACAGCAAAATTTTAATTGTGGATGATTTTGCCACCATGCGGAAGGTTATAAGAAACCTTCTTAAACAGATAGGGTACGAGAATATCGTCGAGGCCGAAGACGGCGTGATGGCCTTGGCGGAACTCAGGAACCAGAAGATCGAATTTGTAATATCCGACTGGAATATGCCGAATATGACGGGGATTGAACTGCTGAGAGAAGTCCGGGCCGATGAAAGTCTTTCTAAAACGCCATTTCTCATGGTGACTGCGGAATCATTGAAAGAGAATGTGGTGGAGGCAGTGAAAGCCGGTGTTGACAACTATATCGTGAAGCCTTTTACCGCGGAGGTATTAAATGAGAAGATAGGGAAAATAGTGGCGAAATATCAGTAGCGCTGCAGACCTGTCATGAATCGAGGTGAAAATGGACGTTCAATTTATTAATCCTTTTCTTGAGGGAACGATTAATGTAATCAAGACCATGGCGTTTATTGAGCCGAGAGCGGGAAAGCCGTTCTTGAAAAACGGCGATTACGCGAAAGGTGATATTTCAGGAATCATCGGCATTGCCGGTTCCGTGAGAGGGTCATTTGCGCTCAGCTTCAGCGAGGGCTGTATTGTAAAGCTCGTGTCCAATATGCTTGGCGAAGAAATAAACACCATCAATGACGATATCAAAGATGCAGTGGGAGAAATTACCAACATGGTATCAGGGGCGGCGCGGCAGAAACTGGATCAGATGGGAATCAGTCTTACGGCGGCGCTTCCCACGGTGGTAACGGGAAAAGGTCACTCAATTGTACACCTTCTCGGAGGGCCCAGTCTTGTGATTCCTTTCGACACAGACCACGGCCCCTTTTTTGCCGATGTGTGCATAGGCACGCCGCAGAGCTGAACGTTATACCTTCCTTTCAGATATCGAAGTGCGATGCCGGATAAAAAGGGAACACATGTATCGGGATGGCGGAGGGTGCCACTGACGCAGGAACAGAGATGACAGAAAAAGAAAAATCGTACGGAAAAAGTATAAAGGGACATGATCATCGGGGGGGATCTCTGTGTAAGGCAAATGTCCGTGGCAGTGAAGGGTACAGACACAGGAGACTGAAGGAACAAAAGGAAAAAATGCCTGATGAGTACGCTGTTGACGATCATGTCGCCAATGAGTTGACTTCGATTCTGATGACTATCCAGGGATACCTGTCGCTTATGCGTTCTGATGAGACTACATCGGTCATTCACAGGGAACGGATAAAAAATATTCAGGAACTGCTGAAAATCGCCATAGAGAACGTGTACATAGTTTCCGGGGCACTGAGGAATCATGCTGTGGGTTCGGGAGAGAGGAAAGGAGCACGCAAGGCAGTGACAAAACGTCTTGTATCACACGGCCGCACCTTCAATGATGCGAAGGGAAGCGGCGATGAACTTCCTCGAAAAAGGCGTACCGCTCCCAACGGTAAAATGATTCTTGTGGTCGATGATGAGGATCGTGTGCTTGACGTGAACAGGGAAATACTGGAAGCCGTCGGCTACAAAGTGCTTGCGGCCCGCAACGGCAACGAGGCTGTTGAAATATACCGTGCACACCGGAATGAAATCGAGCTGGTTCTGCTGGATCTTATCATGCCCGGCATGAATGGCTTTGAAACCTATGGCGTGTTGAAGGAAATGAATCCCGCGGTAAAGGTCATCATCGTTTCAGCGTTCAGCGCGGAAGGGCATGTCTCGGAACTTCTCAGACGGGGCTGTCGTGCCTTTGTTAGAAAACCTTTCGAGATAGAATACTTTAGGGTCTCCTGAAAAAGTAAAATACCTTGACATAACAGTAGTTTGAGTGTATATTGGGGGTCAATTGGCGTCCGAAAAATGGTTGTGAGGAGCCAAAAACCGTGCACGTGGATGGCGCAATGTA